>Ga0182024_10000663_pt1 | contig 89374 bp, 72 predicted proteins | sample P32metaG_FD_120480 | JGI IMG/M metagenome (GOLD analysis project Ga0182024, IMG submission 120480) | Permafrost microbial communities from Stordalen Mire, Sweden - P3-2 metaG (Illumina Assembly) | ecosystem: Environmental > Terrestrial > Soil > Wetlands > Permafrost | place: Sweden: Stordalen... | reverse complement strand
CCTAGGCCGATGGTAAAATTGTAGTCAGTGAAGATTTCCCGGCCTCCTATTCGATTGCTGGCGACCGACATCGACGGCACGCTGCTCAATCCACAATTTCATGTTTCCGAGGGTGATCTGCTGGCGTTGCGCCGGGCGCACGCGGCGGGCATTGAAATTGTGCTCGTCACCGGGCGCAGGCACACGTTCGCTCTGCCCATCGCGCAGCAGCTTGGATTTGATTTATGGCTCATCAGTTCGAATGGTGCGGTCACGCGTTCGCTTGGGGGCGAAACTTTTCATCGCGACCTGATGCCTGCGGAAACTTGCCGCAAGCTTTGCCGCGCAATGCCAGAGTTTCGCGGCTCTACCGTTCTTACGTTCGACAAAGAAACCAAGGGCGCGATCGTGCTCGAACGCCTCGACGAACTCGGCTCCAGCATCCGCCGCTGGCTCGAGAAAAATCGGGAGTACATCGAGTTCGTAATTCCGATCGAAGACGCGCTGGTGAGCGATCCGGTGCAGACCATGTTTTGCGGGACTATGGCGCGCATGGCACAGGCGTTGCGCGCGCTCGAAAACACAGGCATGGACGGGGCGGTGACCGTATTGCGAACGGAATATCCGGAGCGCGATTTGTCGATGATCGATGTGCTCAATGCGGGCTGCTCCAAAGGACATGCGCTGAAGCGCTGGGCCGCCCATCGGGGTTACCGGCGGGAAGAGGTCATGGCCATCGGTGACAATCATAATGACATCGAAATGCTTGAGTTTGCCGGCCATCCGTTTATCATGGGAAATGCGTGCGCTGAATTGCGTGGACGCGGCTGGACCGTGACCCGGGGCAACGACGCGTGCGGCATTGCCGCAGCGGTAGATTTGGCGCTGGGCGCGGAAACGCTGGTAGTGTGAGAAAGTCGTTGGTCGTTCGTCGTTAGTCGTTAGCGAAATGCAAGGCTTGATTTCAATTCGGTTGCGTCTTGGCGTTCTGGTGGCGCTGGCGTTGGCTGCGCTTCCCTGTTTCTCTGCGGAGGTTGCGGTGTTGCGCAACGGCTTTTCGATCCGGCATGAACGGCGCGAAGTGGTTGGAGATGTCACGCGATTGTATGTCAGCGCGGATGGATCAAGTTTTGTAGATGTCCCCACTACAGAGATTGAACATTTTGAGGCTGTGCAGGATTTGCCGGCTTCGGGCTCTCGGCTTTCGGCTTCCGGAGTGGAGTCACAATCCCCACCCTTCGACAAGCTCAGGGCAGGCCTTCTCGCAAAGGACGCGATAAATGGGGCACACAGAGCATCGCTTGGCTTCGCCCCGAATGTGATCAATCTGAACGACGTGGTCAGTTCGGCGAGCGGTCGTTATCAATTAGATCCTGACCTTGTAAATAGCGTGATCAAAGCGGAGAGCGGATTCAAAGTACGCGCCTTATCCCCCAAAGGCGCGCAAGGGCTGATGCAGCTGATGCCTGGAACGGCATCGGAACTGGGCGTGCCCAATGCCTTCGATCCGCAGGCGAATGTAGAAGGCGGTACGAAATATTTGCGCGAACTTCTGGAGCGTTACAACTTTGATCTGGTGAAAGCGCTGGCCGCGTACAACGCCGGACCGCAGCGCGTGGAGCAATATAACGGCGTGCCTCCTTATTACGAGACTCGGGCGTATGTTGCCCGGGTCGTAAGAGATTTCAATAAGAAGAAGGCGGCGCAACAGAACGTGGCCGCAAATTCCGGTACGAAATCCGGCGCGCCCAAACGGACGGGCGTGAAGACTTCGACTGCTACGAGTAAAGCGCAAAGTTCCACGAAAGTAATCGCGGTACAAACCAGCCAATAGCACCAGCCGCAATCCAGAAAGTGAAGGCCAGTCTCCATCGCGTCGATGGACTACCGGTGAGTTTATTGACGTCTAAAGATAGGGACGCGCTTTAGTAAAGAGATCAACGGCTCTTCTCGTTTGAGCAGATCCAAGTAAGGGCGAATGCCACAAGCACACAATCGCCGAACCCAAACGCGAGCAGGAAAACGAATCGGAACTGCTCGACAAGAGGTCGCGCGGCGATGACTAGAGGTACTTGAAGGACGCTGAGCAGAATCACTGTCTGCCAAAATCGGTTCTGCTTCGCACCAGCCACCAAGTTTTGCGTTGCTTCGTTTCGAGCCGACTCACGTGCCTAGAATACCTCCGCCTTGGTAACAAGCGTAATGGCCTATCAAAGGTCCGCTTAGGGACTTTTCAATGCTCCCAAGGTTTGACCCCTTCAGCTTGGTCATTTACCTTTGAAACTGCCGTTTCCCGCTTCGCATTGCGAGCGTTGCGGCGCGTTTCCTCTACTTCATGGACAAAAAGCGAATTCTGGCCAGCGCGGTCGTGTTCCTGATCCTTGCCATTCTGGTTTACCTGCAATACCGGCACTGTCGAAGCTTCGACTGGGGAACGTTTTGGAACCAGATTCACCGCATAAAAAAGATTCACGTATTGCATGCCATCATTTTGGTTTATGCGGCATACGTTCTGCGCGCGTTGCGGTGGAAGATTTTTTTGCGGCCGGTGCGGCCGAAGGTAAAGACCCTCGAGCTCGTTCCTCCGATGATGATCGGGTTCACCGGGCTGGCCCTGCTGGGGCGAGCCGGCGAATTTATTCGTCCTTATCTGGTGGCGCGTCGCACTAATCTATCGTTTTCTTCGCAATTAGGAGTGTGGGCAGTAGAACGCGTCTTTGACGTGGGCGCATTCGCAGTGCTGATTGTACTGGCGATTTTCCTGCCGAGCGCGCTGCAATCGATTCCGCATCCGGAATACTATCGCCAGTTTCGCGATGCGGGATTTGTGCTGGTCGTGGGAGTGACGGTGGCGGCCGCGGCGGCGGTAATGATCAGCCGCAGCGGCGAAGCGATTGCGCAGTGGATCGAGAAGCGCTTCGCCCATTTATCTTCCGGGCTCGGACATCGCCTGGCACAGCGGGTACGCGAGTTTGGCAGCGGCTTGAAAACCATCCACAGTCCCGTGTCGCTGTTGTGGCTGACGTTGCTCTCGATGGTCGTCTGGTATGTGACGGCGCTGGCTTATAAGGAAGTCACGCACTCCTATGGCGTGGACGCGCTCGAAATTCCAGTCTCGCAGTTGCTGATTTTGATGGGCGCGAGCATGGCAGGGTCGATGCTGCAGTTGCCTGCGGTGGGCGGCGGATCGCAGATGGCAACCATTGCCACACTCTCGGCCGTATTCGATGTGCCGCCGGAGATGGCGGCCAGTTGCGGAATTCTGCTTTGGCTGGTGACATTCGCGTCCGTCGTGCCCACGGGGCTGTTTCTGGCACACCGTGAAAGATTGTCGTTACGAAAATTGTCGGCGGAGAGTCATCGCGCCGAGGAAGCGGAAACGCAACAACCGCTACAGCCGTGAAGCTTGCTTGGGCTGGTTAACGTTAAGAGGCCTGTTTCACTGCTGAATCGCTGTATCCGTCGACGATGGTTTTTTCGAGACTTGCTGAGGACTTGGCAGTTGTGATTGATCCCAACCCCCGCCTAGAGCCTCCACCAGCGCCACGGCCGATGTCATTTCCTCCACCTGAAGGTTATTCAGAGTCTGCTGGTCCGAGATTAGCGTGGTCTGCGCAACCAGCACGTCGACGTAAGGATCGATGCCGGTCTGATAGCGAGCCTCTTCGAGGGTGAGATTGGTTTGCGCGAAGGCGACCGCCTGCTCCTCCTGCTGAATCTCCTGAGACAAGATGCGCACTTCGGCAAGAGCGTCTTCGACTTGTTGAAACGCGGTGAGCACCGTCTGGCGATAGGCGGCCAGATCGGCATTATAAGTGGCAACATATTGCTGGACCGTAGCGCGGCGCAAGCCGGCATCGAAGATGGTCTCAGAGATGTCGGCCCCAACGGAAAAAAAACGGCTGGGCCATGCCAATAAGTTACCGAGAGCTGAACTTTCAAATCCGGCTTCCCCGCTCAACGTGAGATTGGGATAGTAAGCGGCGTAAGCGATGCCGATGGTCGCGTTCGCTTCCGCCATGAGGCGTTCCGCGGCGGCAATGTCAGGACGCCGCTGAAGCAATTCTGACGGCACTCCGATTGGGATTGGAGGCGCGGCAGTCACCATTGGTTTCACCGGAATGGAGAATCCTGAGGCTGGCTTGCCAACCAGCATTGCGATTGCGTGTTCATACTGGTCGCGCGCGATAGCTACATTGGTGGCGCCAGCCTCTGCGCTCTGCAAAGCGGTTTCGGCTTCGACTACGGAAATCTGAGTCGTGATACCGGTTTGATATTGAGCCTGAGTGAGTTCGAGCTCTTTCTGGTCGGCCACTACGGTATCGTTGTAGAGCTTTTGCAGTTCGTCTTGTCCGCGAATCTCGAAAAAATACTGAGCGAGGGCGGCTTGCTCGGTGAGGCGTTCGTTCTCCAGATCGGCCGCGCTGACCTGCGCCGCGTAGCGGGCCTGGCGTACGGTGTTGCGAACCTTACCCCAAAGATCCGGCTCCCACGAGGCTTCGAGAGGCAGCGAATAAATGGTGCTCTGCGCACTAAACGCTGTGCCAGTGCCGTTGGCGCTCACGGTGGTGCTTCCGCTGAGGTTTTGCGAAAGTTTAGAGTGAGTGACCGATGGAGCCGCCGAGAGTGTGGGGAAATATTGCGCGCGGGCTTCGCGCACAACCGCGCGAGCTTCCATAAAGTTTTCGAAATATTGTTTGATGTTCTGGTTGTTGATATTCAGTTGCTCTTCCAGCGCGTTCAGTTCGGAATCGCCGAAGATTTCCCACCATTTGCCGCGCAACTTTGCATCGGAAGGCTGCGCGATGGTCCAGGCACGGTTTCCTGGATATTGGCTGGGAGACTCTTTGTAAGCGGGAGCGGGAGACTGCGTGACAGGGGGATGATATTTCGGCCCGACGACGCAGCCGCAAAGAATTAACGAGAGCGCAGCCGCCATCAGAGTCGGAATGGGAGTCATCGCGCAGTGCCCGACTTTTCGCCCGAAATTATTTGTGTCCATAAATATTTTGCCTAACGTTCCTGCGAAATCGCAGTTTGCTTCGCTCCAGCCTCTGACCATCCGCCCCACCACCAATTACGTCGCTAGCGGGGCCGGAGCGGAACGCCGCTCTCTTCTTCGCTCCAGGCGCAGCCGCATACGATCAAACTCCAAATATACGACCGGGGTGGTATAGAGCGTGAGCAGCTGGCTCAAGATCAGTCCCCCGACAATGGTAATACCCAGCGGACGGCGAAGCTCATACCCTGTGCCCGTGCCCATCGCCAACGGTAAAGCGCCCAACAGAGCAGCCATTGTGGTCATCAGAATGGGCCGGAAGCGCAACATGCTCGCTTCAAAAATCGAGTCGATCGGTTTCTTTCCTTCCTCTCGCTCAGCCTGCAGAGCAAAATCGATCATCATGATGGCATTTTTTTTCACGATTCCGATCAGTAGTACGATGCCGATGATCGAGATAATGTTGAGATCCTGCTTGAAGAGAATCAGGGCAAACATGGCGCCCACGCTCGCCGATGGCAGCGTGGAGATGATGGTCAGAGGATGGACCAGACTTTCATACAAAATGCCGAGGACGATGTAGACGGCCAGCAATGCCGTTACTACTAGAATCGGTTCGGTGCCGAGAGACTGTTGGTAAGCCAGAAGCGTGCCGGCAAAAAAGCCTTGCATGGTGGAGGGCATGCCGAGTTGCTTTTGCGCCTGGTCGATGGCCAAGGTGGCATCGCTGAGTGACACATTGGGGGCAAGGTTGAACGATACCGTGACCGAAGGAAACAATCCGGTATGGTTGATCGCGAGTGGAGTGGTATTGGCTTGACCCTGGGTCACCGTGAGCAGCGGAATGTTGTGTCCGGCGGAAGTATTGAAATAAACATCCTTCAATCCTTCCGGAGTCTGCCAAAACTGCGGAGCGACCTCGAGGACCACATAATATTGATTGAACTGGGTATAGATGATGGACACTTCAGACTGCCCGAATGCGCCATACAACTCCGAGTCGAGAGCCTGCGCGGTGAGACCGAGTTTCGCCGCGGTGGGGCGGTCATAGGTCAGCATATAGTCCAGGCCGCCGTTCTGCTGGTCTGAGCTTACATCCTGAAAACCAGGCAGATGCTGCATGCGATTTAAAAGGGTTGGCCCCCATTTGATCAGGTCTTCAACGGTGTCGGATTGAATGGTGTATTGGTACATCGCATTGCTGGATCGGCCGCCAATGCGCAAGTCCTGCACGGATTGAAGGAACGCGGAAGCGACGGGCAGCCGACTCAGCTGCGGACGGAGGCGGTTAATAATTTGCGTGGCACTGACTTTGCGCTCGTTCAGCGGCTTGAGCGCGACATAAACGAAGCCGGTATTGGTGGCGCCGTTGCCGCCGGTAAAGGCAATCACATTGGCGACTCCAGGATCGTTCTTAATGACTGCGCCAATCTGCCGGATAGAAGTTTCCATCGCGGGGAAGGATGAATCCTGAGGGCCGCGAACTGACCCCACAATGGCTCCCGTGTCCTCCACCGGGAAGAAGCCTTTGGGGATCTTAATGATCAGTACGACATTTAACGCAATCGTAATGAACAGTACAAGCAGAGTGAGGACAGGATGATCGAGCACCCAATGCAGGCTGCCGCGATATAGCGACAGCACCCAATCGAAAGCTCTCTCGCTCGCCATGTAAAGGCGGCCATGTTTTTCGTTGCGCTCGTCCTTTAAGAGATAGGCGCACATCATGGGTGTAGTCGTCAGCGAGATCAGCATCGAAACAAAGACGGCAGTCGAAAGAGTGACAGCAAACTCGCGGAAGAGACGGCCTACGATTCCTCCCATCATCAAGAGAGGAATAAACACGGCGATGAGCGAGATGCTGATAGTAAAGACGGTGAAACCGATTTCCTCCGCGCCTTTCAATGCGGCGGCAAAGGGCGCCATGCCGCCTTCCAGATGGCGCGCAATATTCTCCATTACCACGATGGCGTCATCGACCACGAAGCCGGTGGCAATGGTCATCGCCATCAGCGAAAGATTGTCGATGCTGTAGCCGAACAGATACATCACGGCAAAGGTGCCCACCAGCGAGACCGGGACGGCGACACTGGGAATGAGAGTGGCGCGGCCATTGCGCAGGAAAACAAACACCACCATGACCACCAAGAAGATGGAGATGACGAGCGTCCTCTCTACATCGTCGACCGAAGCACGAATCGTGGTCGTGCGGTCGAGAACGATCGTCACGTCGATGCCGAGAGGAATCGATGCCTCAATCGACGGCAGTTGAGCCCGGATGCGATCGACGGTATCGATGATGTTGGCTCCGGGCTGACGGTAGATAATGACCGTGACGGCACGCTTGCCATTCAAATAGCCCGCCGCACGGATGTTCTGGACGGAGTCTGTTACCTCGGCGACATCGGAGAGATGAATGGCTGCGCCGTTGTGATAGCCGACGACGAGCGGCTTATAATCCGCAGCCAGCGAGATCTGATCGTTGGCCACAATATCCATGGTCACGTTGCCATTCGTGATTTGGCCTTTGGCCAGGTCGGAGTTTTGCAGGCTCAACACCGACTGCAGATTCGAAAGCGTAAGTCCATAGCTGCTGAGTTGCGTGGGATTCACGTCCACGCGAACGGAGGGCAATGCTCCGCCGCCGACCGTGACCTGGCCCACGCCCTGGATCTGCGACAACTTCTGCATCACCACCGTGGAAGCTTCGTCATACAGTTTGGCCGCGCCGAATTTGTCTGAGGTTAAACCCAGAATCATGATCGGCGCGTCGGCGGGATTGACTTTGCGATAGAAGGGATTGCTCGGCAGGTTGGCGGGCAGATACGTGCGCGCCGCATTAATGGCAGCCTCGACGTCGCGCGCCGCGCCATCAATATTGCGGGAGAGGTCGAATTGAATCGTGATCCCAGTGCTGCCCAGAGTGCTGGCAGAGGTCATCTCGGTGACGCCAGCGATGTGACCGAACTGCCGCTCCAGGGGAGTGGCGACGGAGGAGGCCATGATCGCGGCGCTGGCTCCGGGCAAGCTGGCGTTGACGGAAATGGTTGGAAAGTCCACCTCTGGCAGCGGGGCGACGGGCAGGACTTCAAATCCAATCGCCCCGGCAAGCGCAACGGCCAAGGTAAGCAGAGTGGTAGCCACCGGCCGGCGAATGAAAGGTGCGGAAATATTCATGCCGGACCCGCCTGTTCTGCCGGACCGGCTTGTGCCGCTGGTGTTGGATTTGTGTTTTCTGCGTTTCTGGATTTGTGGGAAAAGCGATGCGCCAGATTGTCAAAGAAAATGTAGATCACCGGCGTGGTGTAAAGGGTGAGAGCCTGGCTGAGGAGCAGTCCGCCGACCATGGCAATTCCCAGCGGCCGGCGCAATTCGGAGCCGAAGCCGCTACCTAATGCGAGAGGCAATCCGGCAAGAAGCGCTGCCATGGTCGTCATCATGATGGGGCGAAAGCGCAGCAGGCAGGCCTCGTAAATCGCATCGGTCGCGCTTTTTCCGTGCTGGCGCTCCGCCTCCAAGGCGAAGTCGACCATCATGATGCCGTTCTTTTTCACAATACCAATCAAGAGAACAATGCCGATGATCGCGACCACGCTCAGATCTTGATGAAAAAGAATCAGAGCCAGAAAGGCGCCGACGCCGGCAGATGGCAGCGTGGAAAGAATTGTGATGGGATGGATGAAACTCTCGTACAAAACTCCCAGCACGATATACACGGTGACCAGAGCGGCAAGAATCAGCAGCGGCTCATTGGACAACGAATTTGTGAAGGACGCCGCAGTTCCCTGAAAGCCAGCCTGCAGGCTGGCGGGCATGTGCAGATCTTTCTCCACTTTATTGACCGCGGTGATGGCCTCGCCCAATGCCGCGTTGGGCGCAAGGTTGAACGATACGGTAATTGCGGGAAATTGACCCTGGTGGTTGATGGACAAAGCTTCGGTAGTTTTCTCGAAGTGCGAGAAAGCGCTGAGCGGCACGGCATTGCTCATGGCGGAACTGGTGGCGCCGGCGGAGTTTGCTCCGTTGTTGGTCGTCGGCGACGTCGTAGTGGTGGGGGCGAGCGCGTTCGTGGGCGGAGCTAGCGTATTTGCGGAAGGAGTGTAGAGCGCTGAGCCGGTTAGAGCATTCGAACCAGCGGAGGGTGAAGCAGAGGCGGCGAACGAGGTAGCGGCTCCGGTTCCGGATGCGCCCGAAGATGCGTTGGACTGAATGTAGAGGTGATTGAGCTTGAACGGGTCCAGTTGAAATTGCGGCTGACTTTCGAGCACGACGTGATACTGATTCGTCTGCGTATACATCGTATTAATCTGGCGCTGGCCGAAGGCGTCATAGAGCGTGTTGTCAATGGTGGAGGGCGCGATGCCGAGTCTTGAAGCAGTGACGCGATCGATTACAAGGGAAACGGCCAAGCCTCCCATTTGTTGATCGGTAGCGACATCTTCCAGTTCGGGCAGCTTTTGCAGACGGCTAACGAAACGGTTGGTCCAGTCGTCAAGCTCGTTGGCATCCGGATCTTCCAGCGTGTATTGGTATTGCGTGCGGCTGACTCGATCATCGACAGAAATATTCTGCACGGGCTGCATAAAAAGCTGGATGCCCTGCACCTGATCCAGTTTCGACTCCAGGCGGCGGATTACGTCGGAAGCGCTCATGTTGCGCTGATCCAGCGGTTTGAGGTTGATGGACATTCTTCCGCTGTTGGTGGTGGTGTTGGTTCCATCCGCGCCAATAAACGAGGAGAGGCTTTGGACCGCGGGGTCGGCCAGAATCACCTTGGCTAGCTCTTGCTGTTTCTCCGCCATGGCCTTCGAGCCAATGGTCTGCGGCGCTTGCGAAATGCCCTGGATTACGCCGGTATCCTGCACCGGGAAGAAACCTTTAGGGATGATGATGTAGAGAAAAATTGTGAGCAAGAGCGTGGCCAGTGCTACCAATAAAGTGATCGTCTGGTATTCCAGAACGAACTTCAGCGTCCGCCCGTAAAACGCAATCATGTTTTCGAAAACACGTTCCGAGGCGGCGTAGATGCGTCCCTGCTTCTCTTTGGGCTCATGGCGCAAGATTCTCGCACTCATCATGGGGGTGAGCGTGAGCGAGACCACCGCCGAAACGATAATGGTCACCGCGAGCGTTACAGCAAATTCGCGAAACAGACGTCCAACCACATCGCCCATGAATAACAACGGAATCAGCACGGCGATGAGTGAAACAGTAAGAGAGAGAATGGTGAAGCCGATTTGTTCCGCGCCTTTGAGCGCCGCCTCCATGGGCGGCTCGCCGGCTTCGATGTAGCGCGCGATGTTTTCGATCATCACGATGGCATCGTCCACCACGAATCCGGTGGAAATGGTCAATGCCATCAGCGATAAATTGTCCAGACTGTAGCCCAGCATATACATCGCCGCGAAAGTGCCTACCAGCGACAGCGGTACGGCTACGCTGGGGATGATGGTGGCGTAGAGACTTCGCAGAAACAAAAAGATGACCAGCACGACCAGACCGACCGTCAACAGCAATTCGAATTCAACGTCGGACACCGAAGCCTCGATCGCGGTGGTGAGGTCGGTGAGTGTTGTAACTTGAATGCCAATAGGCAGATTGGCCTGGAGCTGAGGCAAGAGCTGCTTGATGCTCTTGACCACGCTGATCGTGTTGGCCCCAGGCTGGCGCTGGACGTTGAGAATGACGGCAGGGGTCTGATTCATCCATGCAGCCTGGTTGTTGTTTTCCACGCCATTCACAATTTGCGCGACGTCGGTCAGCATCACAGGCGCGCCGTTGCGGTAGGCGACAACTACGCTGCGATAGTCGTCGCTGGTGATCAATTGATCGTTGGCGTCAATCTGGTAATCCTGGCGGGGCCCATCGAAGTTTCCTTTGGCGGCGTTCACACTGGCGGTGGTCAAAGCCGTGCGCAGATCTTCCATATTGATGCCGTAGGAAGACAGGGCCGTAGGATTGGCTTGAATGCGGACGGCAGGCTTTTGTCCGCCGCTGATGGTCACCAGACCAACTCCGCTCAACTGGGAAATTTTTGGCGCAAGCCGCGTGTCCACCAGATCTTCGACCTGAGACAGAGGTATGGCATTGGAGGTGATGCCCAGAGTGAGCACAGGGGCGTCGGCGGGATTCGTCTTGCTGTAGATTGGCGGCGCCGGCAGAATCGAGGGCAGCAAACTCTGCGCCGCGTTAATGGCGGACTGCACCTCTTCCTCGGCTACATCAATATTCAGAGTGAGGTTAAACTGCAGTACGATGACGGAAGTGCCGCCGGAACTGCTGGAGGTCATCTGACTCAAACCCTGCAACTCGCCGAACTGGCGCTCCAGCGGCGCGGTCACGGTGGTCGCCATTACTGTGGGGCTGGCTCCCGGATAGAACGTGAGAACCTGAATGGTTGGGTAATCCACTTCCGGCAAGGCGGAGACCGGCAGCTGAGTAAAGCCAACAATTCCCACCAGCAGAATTGCGGCCATTAGCAGAGAAGTAGCAACAGGACGCAGGATAAACGGACGGGACGGACTCACGGGGCGCTGCTCCCGCTGGCGGTGCCGCCACTGTTTCCGCTGGCGTTTTTTCCACCTGTGTTTGCGCCTGGCTTCGAAACCGAGACCGCGACGTTATCCTGTAACCGATCAAAGGTGCTGTTCGCGACCACATCCCCCGGGTTGATGCCTTCAACCTGGGTGAGGCCGCCATCGGTTACGCCCGGCTTTACGCTGCGCATGAGGGCAACGTCGTTTTGAATTACGTAGACGAATGACGCTGAACCATTCTGTTGAATCGTCGATGATGGAACCAGCGTGACTCCCTGAAGCGTGTTCACCAGCAAGCGAACGTTGACAAACTGATTGGGGAAGAGCGCGTTATTCTTGTTGTCGAAGATAGATCGCGCTTTTACGGTGCCGGTAGTGGTGTCGATCTGGTTATCGATCGTCAACAAAGATCCGCTTGCGATCTTGGTCTGAGCGGTGCGATCGAAGGCGTCAACCGTCAGCTTAACTTTTTTCTGCAAGCGCGCGGCCACTGGGCCGAGACTGTCTTCCGGTATGGTGAAGATCACCGTTATGGGTTGCATCTGGGTAATGACTGCCAGAGTTAAGGTGCCGGCGGACTGCACCACATTCCCGGGATCCACCAGCCGTAGACCTACGCGTCCGGAAATTGGTGCGGTAATGTGGCAGAATGCGACCTGAACCTCGTCATACTGCACCGTGCCCTGATCGTTCTTCACTGTACCTTCGTCCTGCAGCACAATCTTTTCCTGATCCTCCAACAACTGCTTCTGAATGGCATTGCGCGCCCATGCGTCACGATATCGAGCCAGGTCCATCTGCGCCTCGGCAAGCAGATTCTGGTCGCGCTCCAAAGCCCCTTGCGCCTGCAGTAACATTGCGCGGTAAGGTCGGGAATCGATGTCAACCAGCGGATCGCCTTTTCGCACCAGTTGACCCTCTTTGAAATGTACGGCCACGACTAAGCCAGTGACTTCGCTGGTAATCGAATCGGTATATTCCGGGGTGACAGTACCGATTTCATCCAGATAAACGCCGATGTTGCCCTTTTGGGCCGTCGCCGTCGTGATGATGACTTTGGGTTTCGGCGGTGCGGGCTTTTTCTGGTCTTTGAAGTGGCGCCAAAACAGCAGAGCGATTAAGACAATTGCCAGAAGCAACAGAATCCATAGCCAGTACCGGCGTTTTTTCGGACCGTGGGATTCCGAGGCGTGCTCCGGAAGCTGATGGGCCGGGTCGGTGATGGGTGGCTCAGTGGTGTCAATGTCAGCGGCCAAAAGGAAGCTCCTTTTCCGGCTGGGAGTTGGGGTGCATTATAGCCCACAGTGAAATGTATTTAGAGATGAGTACGGCGGGGTGCGGTTGCTAAAAAGACGTGTCTTTACAGAAATAGGAAGGATCTTGACAAAGAGAAGAGTCGAATGGTGGCCCCGGGCAGAGTCGAACTGCCGACCTTCGGTTTAGGAAACCGCTGCTCTATCCATCTGAGCTACGGGGCCGATGCGGCTACGTCAATATCTTACATGAGGGGAACTGGGTGAAAGAATCGAGGAAGCTAGTCCCGCGAAGCTGGAGAAACCTGCTGGCACGAGTGGTTAGAACGGAGTTGCAGGTCGCTATGATCGTATTCTGATCTGCGGGTCGGTTTGAATTTGTCGGCCGATAGTTCGGAGTCATCCTGAGTGCCGCCGTTTTTCAGGCGGAACGAAGAGCTTGCCCTGAGATGAAGTCGAAGGGATCTCCCACTAGTCGTATTTATGGGAGATTCCTCACGCGGCTGAAGTACGCCGCGCTTCGGGATGACGTCCTCGTAGGAAGATAAATTGAAACTGAGCCACTGCCAAGCTGCGAGACGTCGATGGGGCGGAACTTTCCGTTGCTGATAACGCCGCCCAGCCCGAGCAATTCAGTCGGTTTGACCATGCTTGCTCGTCAAGTCGTCCAGCGCCAGGTTCAGCTCGAGGACATTGACTCGTGGTTCACCGAGGAGACCCAGATCTCGTTGATCGGTGTGAGACTGGACCAGTTTGCGCAGGGTCGCTTCAGCTACGCCTCGCTCGCGAGCAATGCGCGGGATTTGAAACTCAGCGGCCGCAGGGGAAATTTCGGGGTCGAGTCCCGAAGCGGAGGTGGTGAGCAAATCGACGGGGATGAGTTGCGATGGGTTTTCCTGATGCAGGGCGCTGGCATCGGAGCGAACGCGGTCGATCAATTTCTGGTTGGTGGGAGCAAGGTTCGTGCCTCCGGAATTGGCGGCGTCGTATCCATTGCCGGCCGCAGAGGGACGTGAGTGAAAATATTTCGCAGATGTAAAAGCCTGGCCAATGATGCGCGAACCGATGACTTCGCCGTTGCGATAACGAAGCTGGCCGTTGGCCTTGTCTTTGAAGAGAACTTGCGCCAGCACGGTAATCAGCAGCGGATAAATCACTCCCAGCAGAATCGTGGTGGCAATGGTCATCAAAAATGCGGTGATGAGATGCTTTTTCATTGAAGTCCTCAGGCCAAGCGCACTGCCGTGATCAGCATATCGATGAGCTTGATGCCCACGAAGGGAGCAATCAATCCTCCCACTCCATAAATAAACAGATTGCGGCGCAGCAAGGCTTCGGCATTCATGGCGCGATATTTCACGCCGCGTAATGCCAGCGGGATGAGCGCGATGATGATTAGCGCGTTGAAAATAACCGCCGACAGCACTGCCGACTGCGGGGTTTTAAGCTGCATGATATTCAGCGCGTTGAGCACAGGAAAAGTGCCGGCAAACATCGCAGGAATGATGGCGAAATATTTGGCCACATCGTTGGCGATGGAAAACGTGGTGAGCGCGCCGCGCGTCATCAACAACTGTTTGCCGATTTCGACGACCTCAATCAGCTTCGTGGGATTGGAGTCGAGATCGACCATGTTTCCGGCTTCTTTGGCGGCTTGCGTGCCGGTATTCATGGCGACGCCGACATCGGCCTGCGCCAGCGCGGGAGCATCGTTGGTGCCGTCACCGGTCATGGCAACGAGTTTGCCACCTGCCTGCTCGCTGCGGATGAGCTTGAGTTTATCTTCCGGGGTAGCCTGCGCAAGAAAGTCGTCGACGCCCGCTTCGCGGGCAATGGCCGCCGCGGTGAGAGGATTGTCGCCGGTGATCATCACCGTGCGAATGCCCATGGCGCGCAACTGCGCGAAGCGGTCGCGAATCCCACCCTTGACTACATCTTTTAAGTGAATGACGCCCATGGCGCGCCGATTCTCGGAGACGACCAGAGGAGTGCCGCCGGAAGAAGCAATTCGCTCGACGGCAGCCCGCACTTCCTGAGGCATGGAGGAACTATTCTGTTCGAGGTAAGAGGCAATGGAATCGGCAGCGCCTTTGCGAATCTGCCGGCCATCGAGATTCACTCCTGACATGCGCGTCTGGGCGGTGAAGGGAATAAATTCCGCCTCGTGATCGGCAAAATCGCGGCCACGGAGTTGATATTTTTCCTTGGCGAGAACAACAATCGAGCGCCCCTCGGGAGTTTCGTCGGCCAGCGAAGAGAGCTGCGCGGCATCGGCCATCTCGGCTTCACTGACATTGGGAGCAGGCAGAAACTCGGTGGCTTGCCGGTTGCCGAAAGTAATGGTGCCGGTTTTATCGAGCAAAAGCGTATTCACATCTCCTGCCGCCTCCACCGCGCGACCCGACATGGCGAGCACGCTGTGCTGCACCAGGCGATCCATGCCGGCGATGCCGATCGCCGATAAAAGCCCGCCGATGGTCGTGGGAATCAGGCAGACCAGCAGTGAAACCAGAACAAATATCGTCTGCGGCGAACCGGAATAAATCGCGAACGGCTGCAACGTCACCACCGCCAACAGAAAGATGATGGTCAGCCCGGCCAGCAGAATATTCAGGGCGATTTCGTTGGGTGTTTTCTGGCGCGCCGCCCCTTCCACAAGGGCAATCATGCGGTCAAGAAAAGTTTCGCCGGGATTCGACGTGATTTTGACTTTGATGAAATCGCTGAGGACGCGCGTGCCGCCTGTGACTGCCGAACGATCGCCGCCGGCTTCGCGGATCACGGGGGCCGACTCGCCGGTAATTGCGGATTCGTCGACCGACGCTACGCCTTCGACGATCTCGCCGTCGCCGGGAATGAGTTCTCCGGCATCGACGGAAACCAGGTCACCCGCGCGGAGCTTCGCGCTGGCGACTTCTTCAACCTTGCCGTCAGGGGTGATGCGCTTCGCGATGGTTTCCGAGCGCGCTCGTCTCAGCGTTTCCGCTTGCGCCTTTCCTCGGCCTTCCGCCATCGCTTCGGCGAAGTTGGCGAATAGCACGGTGAACCACAGCCACAACGTGATCTGCAGGTTAAACGAAAAGGCTTCATGCGGATGGAGAATGAGCAGAACACTGGTGATCACGCTGCCGATTTCAACCACGAACATGACCGGATTCCCCATCATGTTGCGCGGGTTCAATTTCAGCAGCGAACTCCAGGCGGCGCCGCGCACCAGATTCACATCCCAGACCGACTTGTGATGGCTTGCCATAGGTTTTAAAAAGTCTTCCCAACCTGCATGAGCAGATGTTCAAGAATCGGCCCCAAACTCAAGGCCGGAAAGAAGGTTAGTGCGCCCAGGATCAGGATGACGCTGATCAGGAGCAGGGTGAACAAAGGCGTGGTGACCGGAAACGTGCCCAGTGACGGGGGAACATACTTTTTTTGCACCAGATTGCCGGCGATGGCCAGCATGGGAATGATCATGAAAAAACGGCCGACCAAGGTAGTGATTCCCGTGGCTGCGTCATACCAGAGTGTGTTGACAGTGAGTCCTCCGAAGGCGGAGCCGTTGTTTCCCGCGGAAGATGTGAAGGCGTAGAGAATCTGGCTCAAGCCGTGCGGACCGGGATTGGAGATGCCTGTTGTCCCGAAACCCTTGACTACTGAAATTCCCGTCAGTGTAAGAATGATTAGCGGGAATACCAGCGAAACCAGCATCGCCATTTTGACGTCGTAGGCTTCGATCTTCTTGCCCAGATATTCCGGCGTGCGCCCCACCATCAGGCCTGCGATAAAAACGGCGAGCACGATATAAATCAGAATTCCATACATGCCCGAGCCGACCCCGCCGAAGATCACTTCGCTCAGCATGATATTGACCAGCGGCACCATGCCGCCGAGAGGCGTAAAGGAATCATGCCAGCCGTTAATGGCTCCGCAACTTGCATCAGTGGTCACGGTGGCAAATAGAGCGGAGTTGGCAATGCCGAAGCGCGTCTCCTTGCCCTCCATATTGCCGCCCGGCTGCGAGTTCGAAGCGTGCTGCGCGATCGACGCGGGATAGAGCGGATTTCCTTTCGCTTCCGCCCAGTAAGCAGTGGTGACTCCGACTAGAAAAAGAATTGCCATTGCCGACCACACTGCCCATCCATGGGCCGGCGAGCCGGTCATACGCCCTAGCGTATAGGTGAGACCGGACCCGATGGCGAAAATGGAAAACATTTCGATCAAATTAGCCAGCGGCGTGGGATTTTCGAATGGATGCGCGCTGTTGGCGTTAAAGAATCCGCCGCCGTTCGTGCCCCACTCTTTAATGATTTCCTGCGACGCCACCGGACCCTGCGCGATCGTCTGTGTGGTGACGGTATCCATGACGGGCTTGCCTGCGGCATCCACAACCGGCTTGCCGTCAGCGCCCAGGCGCTGCACCTGCTGCGGCTCGACCAGCTTCACGGTGTCGTAGGGCCTCAAGTTCTGCACTACCCCCTGCGAAACCAGCAGCAAAGATCCCACCACGCAAAACGGCAAGAGCACCCACAGACAACAACGCACGAAGTCGACCCAGAAATTTCCCAGAGTGTTCATCTGCCGCCGAGCAATTCCGCGAATGAAGGCGATGGCCAGCACAATGCCGGTCGCGGCGGAGGCAAAGTTGTGGTAGGCGAGCCCAGCCATTTGCGTGAAGTAGGTCATGGTGGTCTCGCCGGAATAGGCCTGCCAATTGGTGTTGGTGGTAAAGGAAGCCGCTGTATTGAAGGCCAGGTGCTCGGGAGCCACGGCCCCAAAGTGTTGCGGATTAAAAGGCAGCACGCCTTGAATGCGCTGGATCAGGTAGAGCACAAGCATTGAAACCGCGCTGAAGATGAGCATGGTTGTTGCGTATTCGGTCCAGCGCATCTCGTGCGATTCGTCGACGCCGGTGAGGCGATAAAGCAGGCGCTCAATCGGCCGCAGCACCGGATCAAGAAATGTATGCTCGCGCGCGAACACGCGGGTCAAAAAGACGCCAAGAGGTTTGGCGACGGCGAAGATCAAGCCCAGAAACACGAAGATCTGCAGCCAGCCATTAATCGTCATTTCAGAATTTCTCCGGGCGCAACAGCGCGCAGAAGAGGTACACGATGACAATGGCGCTGATGATCAGCATGATGAGTGACTGCAAGTCCATAAGGCCCCTTCCTACTTCATACGATTGCAGAAACGCACGTACGCGACCGATGCGACAAAGAACACGATGGTGACAGCGATCCAAAGAACATCTTGCATAGTAAATTTCCTTTGTAGTGCGGGGACGTTGAGAATCAGAGGGCGATCCGCTCGCCCGTTTGTATTGGAATGTCTTGCCTCTGGGCTCCGATGTTCATCTCTTCAATGTTCATTTCTAGGAGAACTCCGCGCCTTCTTCTGCCAGATGTGAATTTTGCAAGGTGCACCACGGCACTGACCGGCACCCTCGTTGCTTCTATCATGAGCGCCGCCAATACGTGCAGGAAAAATATCACTGCTGTGATAAGCACAACTGCGAGCGCAATCGTCATAATGCTCTCGTCACAACTGCCGCGGGAAAGTTTCTTAACTTCCCCTAAACTCCATTCAACGACTCCGGGCGTAAGAACGGAATCAAGAACTAATAAAGAATTCGTAAGGGCGGTTCTGCCCGTTATTCAAGCTGGCACTGTAGAACTGGATGCTGTCAGACCGTAAACCAATGTGCACCGGCGAGAGACGTCTGAAAGCGACTCCATATGGAAGTTAGCTGCCCCACTCGGCCTCGCCCGGCGTGGCATAGTACTTTCGGCGGGGCGCCTCGACGGGGGTACTGGACAGTTCGAGCAGCGCTAAACGGGCCGCAGCCACCATCAATTTGCGATCGCTCTGCGGCGTTCGATCCCAGGAGCAGCATGCCGAGCCGTGGTTGGCTGAGCTCTGTTTCGCTGGGGCCTGGTTCGCTTCGCCATCGTGCGCCAGCGCGTCCCAATAATGATGGAAAACTTTTGCCAATTGCTCTGCGGAAACGTCCTGAATCGTCGACATAAGATCTTAGCCTCTCGATATTTTCGGCGGAGAGTCTTAGCTACTCATTCCTCCCTGCCTTCAAAGATTTGATGACGAAAGGCGTAAAGATTGAATAAAAGGTACATAGAATGTTCGTAAGAACGGCGCTCGGCAGGAAAGGATGAGTTTGCGGCGGACGAGGTTGCAGCCACTCGCTTCGCCTCGCGGGCTGGACGAATGCGTCCGCCCCTACGAAATTCATAAGTCCCCGGGTTCGAAGCGATATCCAACCCAAGGCTCGGTGACGATGTAACGCGGCGAGGCCGCATCCGGTTCGAGTTTCTTACGTAACTGGCCCACGAAGACGCGGAGATATTCCACCTGCTCGGTACTTTGTCCGCCCCAGATTGCGCCTAACAAAGTGCGGTGATTGACGACTTTGCCGGCGCGGCGCGCCAGGAAGACCAGAAGATCGAATTCTTTTGGAGTGAGGCGCACCTCGTTACGGCGAACCGTAACTTTATGCGCGGCGGTGTCGATGCGGAAATCTCCGATCTCGATTACGGATTCGGCTTCGTTCTCCGCTGGGACCCGGCGCAGATTGGCGCGGACACGGGCCAGCAATTCGTTCATGCCGAACGGCTTGGTCACATAGTCGTCCGCCCCGGCGTCGAGCGCCTCCACTTTTTGTTGCTCCTTATCGCGAACCGAAAGAACGACGATGGGCACGCGAGAAATGGCGCGGACGGTTCGGCATAGCTGAATGCCGTCGACCGACGGCATGGAAAGATCGGTGATGATCAGGCTCGGCGACCAATCCTTCATAATTTCAAGCGCCATCTCGCCGCTATTGGCGATGCGGATGTCATAGCCCTGCGCCGAAAGACTGGTGCGCAACACGCGCGTGATCTGCGGTTCGTCATCTACGACCAGGATGTGGGGCCGGTCAGGCATCAGCGAGCCTCCTGCGTAACAATGTGAACATCAACCGAAGGAGAGTCGCGCAGAAAGCGCTGAATCGCCGACAGATAAAGATAGCGTTGCCAGCCGGTGCGAGCGGAGCGGCCGAAAATGACTTGCGTAATGTGATTTTCCCGCACTAACTGCGCCACTCCGTCTGCAATGTTACCGCCGGAAGTGCGCACCACATGCGCGCCCAGGTTCTCCGCGAAGCGGATGTTTTCCGCCAAAGTTTTCTGATCTTCAGGGCGGGTATCGCGGCCCACGTCAACGTAGAAAACGTAGAAATCGCCGCCCATGGCCTGCGCCATGCGCGAGCCCCGGGCAATTAAATATTGAGCCGCGGGATTCGAACTAACACAAACGCCGATACGCTCACGCACGGTGTGGGCGGGTTGTGTACCATCTTTTTCCAGAAAAGCGTCGAGACCGCGATCGACTACCCCTGTAACCTGACGCAGGGCCAGCTCGCGCAATGCGATCAGATTGCCGGGTCGGAAAAAATGCGAAAGAGCTCGCTGGGCACGGTCAACAGGATAAATGTCGCCGCGCTGCATGCGTTTTTGCAGAGCCTGGGGAGTAAGATCGGCGAGCACGATTTCGTCCACGCGCTGCATCACCCAATCGGGAACTGTCTCCCGCACTTGCACGCCAGTAATCTGCTGCACGGTCGGACCCAGACTCTCCACGTGTTGCACGTTCATGGTGGAGAGCACATCAATCTTGGCGTCGAGTATTTCAATCACGTCCTCGTAACGCTTAGCGTGCTTGCTGCCTTCTATATTGGTATGGGCCAGTTCGTCAATCACGACCACGGCTGGTTTTCTGGCGAGAATGGCATCCACATCCATCTCTTCGAAAGTTGTGCCCTTGTACTCTAATTTGCGAGGAGGAATGCGGTCGAGTTTCGCCGCTAATTCCGCGGTGGCCTTGCGGCCATGGCTTTCCACGACGCCGACCAATACGTCTTCTCCGCGGCTGGCCCGGCGAATCGCCTCGCTCAACATGTTGTAAGTCTTGCCGACTCCGGGCGCGTAGCCGAGAAAAAGTTTGAAGATTCCGCGCGGCTTTTCGGTTGATACTTCATTCAACCATTCTTCGGGCGTCTTGGTCATCGCAGCTATTCTCTTTCACCGCGTCGGAATTGTAATGTCCATCGTACAATGCGGAGGTGAAAACTGGAGTGAAGAAGGATGCCCGGACGCAAACCCTGCGCTACGCGCTGGTAATTGCTGCCATCGGGGTGATCACGGCAGTCGATTACAAGCTGCACGTCAATCACACAACGGTTGCATTGATGTTTCTGGTCACGGTGCTCCTGACCTCAGCCTATTGGGGATTGCGCTACGCGGTGGTGCTGGCAGTGGGAGCCACGGCGGCCTTTAATTTTTTCTTCCTGCCTCCGATCGGCACGTTTACCATCGCCGACCCGCAAAACTGGGTGGCATTGTTCGCGTTTCTAGTAACGGCGCTGGTGGCCAGCAATCTGGCGGAACGGGCCCGTCGCGAGGCCGAAGGCGCAAAACAGCGGCGTCGCGAAGTAGAACGGCTTTTTGGACTCAGTCAACGCCTGTTGGCCTCAGAGAACGTTCTCGAGTTGCTGAACGCCTTGCCGACCTATGTGCAGGAAACTTTTTCGGTCGGCAGCGTCGCGGTCATGGCAGCGGATCATCCGACTGTGTACCGTTCGTCGCTGGACGCCAAATTCGAAGAAACCGTACTGCGCTCTACACTTTTGCGCGGAGAACCTATTACGCAGGGTGGGGTTTCGTATGTACCTCTGCGGCTTGGAATGCGGACGGTAGGAGCCCTGGGTGTGAGCGGAGATGAACTGTCGCGAGAAACTCTGGATGCTCTGGGAAGCCTTGCTGGACTTGCCATTGAGCGCGCGCGTGCGCTCGAGGCGCTGAGCAAGAATCGAGCGGAGCAGGAACATGAGCGCCTGCGAACCGCCTTGCTCGATTCGGTAACGCACGAGTTTCGTACACCTTTGACATCGATCAAGGCGAGCGTCACCACTCTGTTATCCGGCGCCGGACTCGACGACCAGAGCAGGCGTGAATTGATGACCGTCATCGACGAAGAGACGGACCGACTGAACCGGCTGGTCGGCGAAGCGGCGGAGATGGCGCAGCTGGATTCAGGAATGTTTAAGCTCGATCTGCAGCCGCATGCCATTACGGAACCGCTGAACCTCGCTCTGCAGGATGCCAAGAATTCACTGGAAAATCATCCCGTAGAAATAGTTGCCCCGGCAGACTTGCCGAAAGTACCAATGGATCTGCAGCGCATTCGCGAAGTGCTGATGCACCTGCTGGAAAATGCCGGCAAATATTCCGACCCAGGCGTTCCCATCAAAGTGACCGGCGAAGTGAAGGGGGACCGTCTGGTGACCAGCGTTGCGGATCGCGGGCCGGGAATCGATTCGTTCGAACAATCTTTGATCTTCGAAAAGTTCTATCGCGGCCAGCACCAGCGTTACACTGCCCCTGGAACGGGAATGGGGCTGGCGATTGCGAAAGTAATTATAGAAACCCACGGCGGAACGATCGGCGTGGTGAGTCAATTGGGCAGCGGTTCAGTATTTTCATTCAGCCTGCCACTGGAAAAGATTTCCCGGACGTAGGTGCGGCTGCGGCAAAGCTCAGTTGCGGTTACTTCTTGATGTAATAGGCGTCTTCTTCCGGCCGCCTGACTCGCGGAATCCACAATGGCCGCCGCAGGCCGCCTGGGCCCGGCGCAGGCCGCGCTAGCGCTTTCCACCTCTGGTAGACGGCAAAGGAAAGATTGGTATCCACAAAAATATCTCCGTAGCGATCATCGGCCGCAGCTCTTTCGACCCGCACCATCTGGTGCCAGCAGTGCATACCGCTCACGGGGTCCGGATGCACGGGAAAGGTGATGTCCTGATGCACACCGGCATCGCTCCACCAAACACGTTTGGTTTCAGGATCGGCGCTCTCGTAGGGTGAGACGCTTTCGATCTGCCGCATCTTCCACTGTCCCTTGCCGACCTCCTTCAGATCGACCCACGCGCTCGACATCCGCTCCACCTGATCTTCTTTGTTGATTCGCCAACGCCCCAGGTGATGGGAACAGGCGACCACACCGGGCGTCAGCCCCTCGGTGACCCAGGCATGAAGAACGAAGTACCCGATCTCGGTGTGGACTTTCATTAGGTCGCCGGTGCGGATGCCGCCGAGTTTTTTCGCGTCCACAGGATTCACCCATAGCGGATTCTTGTGCGAAATTTCGTACAAGAACTTGGCATTGCCGGAGCGTGTGTGAATTAAATTCGGCAAACGGAAGATCGGCAGCAGCGTGTAAACTTCGCCTCGCGCATCTTTCGGCCACTCGACTAAAGGCGTGTACTTTGGATCGAAATCGGGATCGAAATCTTCCCCCGGCTGCTTCATCGATGCGGATTGGGCTGAGCGATGAATGTGGCTGCGGTAGTATTCGGGCAACGTGAACTCGGGCCACTTCCAGTCGGCCATGGTTTTCGAAAACAGTTCCAGCTTGCGCGAAGGAGTGTTGTAGCCGACCACCGGCTTGTCTTCGACCATTACCCCAACTGGCTTCCCTGCTTTCGTAACAACGCCATTCGCTTCGATTTTCGAGTTCGCCAGATCGGCGGCCGCTACAGGCTTCTCATTTTGCTTGTAAACATCCCGCGTCACTTCGAAAGCGCCGTATTTGCGCATGTATTGCAACGGCGTCAGTCCTTCTTTGCTCGCGGTTGCGGGCAGGCCGGGAACGGAGTTGTCGAAAATCCAGCCGTAGTATTCGTCCACAGTCAGCTTCTGTCCCGGCTTGTAAGGCGATTCGAAATATTGCCGGATACCCATGGAACCGTCAGGATCGATAGCCCAGGAAAGATTGATCCAGAACTCATCCTCTTCCCACACTTCGCCGGGATTCGACTGATACGTGTATTCGAATTTCTCGCCGCCGCGTTCGCGCAGCACACGATTCACCGGTTGTCGAAAGCCGATCCACTTGCCGGCGTAAGATTCCTGACTCATCAGGTCGTGACGTTCCGAACTGAATCCCATGGGCAGCACATAATCGGCAAACCATGCAGTCTCGCTCCAGGTGGGAGAGAGCGCGGCGTGCAGGCCCACTTTTTCTTCGTCGCGCAACATTTCAATCCACGAAAAGCCGTCAGGAAACGTCCACACGGGATTGAAGACGCGGGTGAAGTAGGCTTCGATGCGACCTCGGCCCTCTTTCAAAAAATGCGGCAATAAGAACGACATTTCATGCGTGCACAACGGCCACTCCTGCGGATATAGCAATTCATTCCAGCGCTTTTGCGGCGGTGGGACGGAGAAGGGCTTAGGCACAAATTTATTCCACGAGTTCAAATTGTGTCCGCCCTCGGTTCCGACGGAGCCGGTCAGTACATGCAGGAGCATTAACGCCCGCGCCGGCTGCCATCCTCCCAAATTTCCCGAGGAACTGCCGCGCCACAAGTGCGATGCAAAACGGCTGCCGGCGCTGGCAATTTCACGCGCAGTCTTGACGATGACATCCGCTTTGACTCCGCTTTCTTTTTCGGCAAATTGCGGCGTGAATTGAGCGTAGTGTTGTTTCAGGAATTCAATCAGCGCATCAAAGCTCTGGCCTTTGGCCTTGAAGCCGTCAACTTCCAGTTCTTCCCAGTTGGTCCAGTTCTGTACGAATTTCGCGTCGAAACGATTTTCGTCGAGAATAACTTTCGCCATCGCCAGCAGAACCGCCGCTTCCGTTCCGGGATAAGTCGGCATCCAGTAGTCGGCCATGCTGGCCGTGTTTGAAAGCCGCGGATCCATCACGGCGAGTTTCGCGCCAGCCATCTTCCCGTCGATGATGCGTTGCGCGTGCGGATTGAAATAGTGGCCCGATTCCAGATGCGCCGAAAGCAGAAGAATGAAGCGCGCGTTGGCGTGATCGGGCGAGGGACGGTCGGCATAATGCCAGAGCAAATATCCCAAGCGCGCCGAGGATGAACAAACATTGGTGTGCGAATTGTGCCCGTCGATGCCCCACGCCTGCAGCGTCCGCTCCATGATTAAGTCGTGCCCGGGACGGCCAACGTGATACATAACTTCTTCGCCGCGATTCTCCTGAATCGCTTTGCGAATGCGGGTTCCGAATGTTTCCAGCACTTCGTCCCATGAAGTGCGCGTCCACTTCCCCGCTCCGCGCGCCCCGCTGCGCTTCATGGGATAGAGCACGCGATCGGGATCGTGAATCTGATTGATGGTCGCCGGGCCCTTGGCACAGAGTCGTCCGCGACTCGCCGGGTGCATGGGATTGCCCTCGAACTTCGCGACCGCTCCAGTAGCCTTGTCGACATAGGCCAGCAGCCCGCACGCAGATTCGCAGTTGAAGCAAACCGTCGGAACGAGCGAATAGTGCTTCTCGACGCGTCGCGGCCAAGCCTCGGCATCGAGCTCAACCCAGTCATCCCACTTTTCTACCGGGGGACAGTAAGCAAGATGGCTGCCATCGCGTTTGAAATCGTTACTCATTTAAATTTCCACTCATTCAATCTCCAAAACAAATGTGGGGACAGCCGCCCTCGGATGTCCGCCGAGCGAAGCTCGGCTTCTTGCTTTCGCTAAACTCAAAGCTTAACTGTTGGGCACACTCTGACCCGCCATTACGAAGCACCACTCAAAAATCAGCAATCCCGCCAGAGCCAGCACTCCTGCAATCTTGCCGCTATAAAAATCAGCCGGAACCAGCCACAAGAGCAACAATGGCAGGATGCCGCCGGCCACCACCGCGCCAGCCCAAAACCAGGTCTTGAAAGGCCCGTGCGTAATCAATCGCGCCGCGTAAGCGGAATTGTCGGTGGAATGCGGCATCATGAACTCTGCTGCAACAATCAGCAAATGAAAAACTAGAGTGAAGCCCAAAGCTTCCCTGGCGACTGCCCAGACCTGTGGCGATCCGCCAAACGCGGAAGGCAACAAAACCAGCACGGCAGCCCCGCACAGCAACGCCTGCACGACTAAGTGCACCGGCAGCAGCGGAGTCTGCCACAGGTCGCGGCCTTCACACTGTCCGAAAAGAAATGCGGTGTACATGGCAGCGAAGAAGCCAACGATCACCGTTGGCCACAATAGAATTACCGTGATACTGCCAAGTCCGAACACGGAAGCCAGCCAGAATAATCCGCCCAAACCGCTGTATGCGATCAGAATAAAAGCTCCGCGCGCCAGCCACGATTTGCTTTGTGGCGTAAACACCACTCGCAGAAATCGCGCCTTGTGCTCGAGATCCCAAACCAGAAGCAGCGTCGTCAGCGCAGTAAACAATAATGCGATGCTCGACAGGACTAGATCACGCCAACGATCCGCCGCCAAACGCCCAAGCAGCATGGCAATTGCGGGGATTGCGAGCGCGCCAGAGCCGATCGATTTCGTCCAGCAATAGGCCGGAACCTGCCAGCCCCAGGGCCTCGCATGAGAAACGTCATAGGCCGTCAAAGCATTTTTCTGCAGCAGCGGGCTATCCGGCGGATAAATCGCTCCGCCGCCGTGCACGCTTTGATTGCGCTCGGCCCACATGTAGATCGACTCGTGCCGCGCCGCCGTGGGCACGATGGCGCTCTCGTCTCCGTCAATGTAATAGAGCTTGGGCCGAGTGCCCTGCTCCGGTTTGCGCACGCGCACCGGCTCCCGCGCCAGCAATTGCGCGATCTCTCCGTCACAGGCGTCAAGATCGCCAGCGATGATTGCGTGTTCAGGGCATACCACCACGCACGAAGGTTCTAAACCAACTTCCGTACGATGCGCGCAGTAATGACATTTTGCGGCCGTGCCTTCATCCGGATCGATATAAATGGAGTCGTACGGGCAGGCCTGCATGCAGGCTTTGCATCCGATGCAACGGTCGGAACTGAAATCGACGATGCCGTCTTTGCGCTGATACATCGCCGTGACCGGACAGATAGTGACGCAGGGCGGGTTCTCGCAGTGGTTACAGCGGGTGACCTGAAAGACACGGCGAGTATTTGGAAAAGTACCCTTCTCGACATACTTTACCCAGGTGCGATTCACCGTGAGAGGAACGTGATTCTCCGTTTTGCAGGCGACGGTGCACGCATGACAGCCGATACATTTGCGGTTGTCGATGATAAAGCCGTATCGCATTCCCAGGTTTTTCAGGCGGGCGACGAAAAATCCGCGCGGCTTGGGTATTGTAGCTGAGACTCAGCTTGCGCTTATTGATCAACTGGGGGCTGATGGCAATGAGAACTGACCGACGCATGCGAAAAAGTATCGCGCGAATTTCGAGACCGCATTTCGCGGGGTCATCCTGACGGAGCCGTTTTTCAGGCGGAGGAAGGATCTCATCGAGGCACGAACTTCGCACGGGAGATCCTCACCCGGCTTACTGCGCCGAGTGCGGAATGACCTTTTTGGACGAAAAACGTTTCCAATCAATCACCGGCAGCAAAATTGCGAGCCTGATCTTCCCGCTAGGCTACAATTCAGGTGCATTTCCAGATCGACCCGCAATCAAAGATCGGAATCCAGGAGCACAAACTCGTTACCAAACAACTTATGCCTGCTGACATCGGAACTGGCTATCGTTCGGAACTCGACGACAAGAGAATTTTTTATAACCGCTTTCTGCTGATCGTGGCCGGTCTCGGTGGTCTGCTTTATGGCGTGGACGTCGGCATCATTGCCGGCGCTCTACCGTACCTAGAAGCGACCTCGGGCCTCAATGCCGGCCAGCTCTCCATCGTCGTTGCCGCCGTGCTGCTAGGCAGCGTCATTTCGACCTTGTTCGCTGGATTGCTGGCGGATTGGATGGGACGCAAATCGCTGATGGCGCTGAGCGGCGTCATGTTTGTGATCAGCATTCCAATGATCGCGTTATCGCACGGCTACGGACCGCTGGTTTTCGGCCGGTTGTTGCAAGGCGTCAGTGCGGGATTAATCGGGGTAGTCGTTCCGCTCTATCTGGCCGAGTGTTTGACGGCCTCGAGTCGTGGCAAAGGTACCGGCATTTTTCAATGGCTGCTGACCCTGGGACTGGTCATCGCGGCCGCGCTCGGACTTTACTTCAGCTTTCGGGTCGATCAGGTGGCGAAACTCGGCGATGCGGCACGGCTGCTTGATTTCAAGAATCAAGCCTGGCGCGGAATTTTCTGGGTTTCGCTGCCGCCGGGGATTCTATTTGTGATCGGCAGCCTGATGGTGGCAGAGTCGCCGCGGTGGCTGCTGCGCCGCAGAAAAAAAGATGCCGCCTATGCCGCGTTGTTGCGCTCGCGCACGACCGAGCAGGCCGATCTGGAACTGCGCGAGATGGAAGATGGGATTGCCGCCGAGAAAACGAAAGCTGGTTCCGGCACGCTAAAGAGAGAATCGCTGCTGCGGCGCAAGTATGTGATCCCATTCATTCTCGCCTGCATCATTCTCGCCTGCAATCAGGCGACCGGAATTAACTCGATCATCGGCTACAACGCCGACATCCTGCTGCAGAGCGGCCTCTCGGATTTCGCGGCGCATTGGGGTTATTTCATTTTTCAGTGCATCAATTTCTCGGTCACTTTGGCAGGGGTCATGCTGGTCGATCGCAAGGGTCGCAAATTTCTCTTGGCGATGGGCACTGGCGGCATCATCCTGTCGCTCGCCTGCACCGGCTTTCTCTTCCTGGGGAATGAAAAACGTCGGGTGGATGTGTCCTCAGCCGTGCAATCCAGAGTGAGCACCGATCAGAAACTCGCTTTGACGTATACGCCCGGGCTGGCCGACCAGTTTTTGGAGGAGGCCGGAAATGCGCCGGCGAATCGTTCGACTTCCTTGGTCGTGATTTATTCTTACGGTGATTTTCGTGCGACCAGCCAGGTCGTGCGTTCGAACGACGAGGCCACTAAGCCGATCGACATCAAGCGTGAAGAGAGCATCCCTGCGAATAAAGTCGTGGCATTCTTCTCCAACCCATTCGGGAACCTCGACGCCGCGCGGACAGCGCCGCTTCGCATCGAAAATGCCTTGATCAACCCGGTACCCGGGTCGCGCAACGGCTGGATGGTCGCCCTGACCCTGTTTATTTTCATGGCGTTTTATGCTGTGGGGCCGGGCGTTTGCGTCTGGCTGGCGCTTTCGGAACTGATGCCCACGCGCATCCGCTCCAACGGCATGAGCATTGCACTGTTGTTGAATCAGGGCGTGGCCACGACCATTGCTGCCGTCTTTCTGCCCACCGTCGGCAAGTATGGATATTCCACCATGTTCTTCGGCTTTGCCGCGTGTACTGTGATTTATTTCATTACGGCAACGTGGTTCCTGCCTGAAACCAAGGGCAAGACGCTGGAAGAAATTGAGGCTCATTTCGAAGGTGCGACCGTCGGAAAGTAGCGCCGGTTTGCCCGTTGCACGGAAAATGATTTAGTCTCAGCCCCAGATGACTCCTACTGACCAGAAAAATAGAGCTGCCGACAAGAAACACTCTCCTGCCATGCTGCGGGAAATCTATGAACAGCCCGCAGCCATCGCCAAGACCGTCGAGAAGCACCTGAGGAATGACATCATTTTTCCCGGCGAACTGCACGCCATTGAAAGCGCGCTGCTCACTTTCGAAAAGCTGATTATCGCCGCCAGTGGATCGAGCCGGCACGCGGGATTGGCGGGCGAGATTATGATCGAGGACTTTTCTGGAGTGGCCGTCGATGTGGAGTATGCCAGCGAATATTGCTATCGCTCAACCCACGCCTCCGTCGAGCCGATCGTGATGGTCATTACGCAATCAGGAGAGACCGCGGACACGATTGCGGCGCAACGCGAAGCATTGACTCGCGGCGTAAAGACCGTTGCCATCTCCAACGTTCCCGACACCACTATTGTGCGCGAAGCCAGCGCCGCCCTGATCTCTGGCGCGGGCCCGGAACTCTCCATTCCGGCAACGAAGAGTTTTACTACGCAGCTGACCATTCTCTACCTGATGGCGTTGTTCCTGGCGCGCAAACGCGGGCGCATGACATCAGAAGTGACGCGCTCTTATCTGCAGCGGTTGATGCGGCTTCCTGAAGCGATTGAACAGCAACTCGCCACCTGGGACGCTCTTGCCGAAGAATTTGGGAGGGTGCATTTCAAGGCGGAAAAGTTTCTGTATCTCGGCCGTGGCGTGCATTACGCAATCGCTCGCGAAGGCGCGCTCAAGCTTAAAGAAATTTCTTACGCGCATGCGGAAGGATATCCGGCGGGCGAACTGAAGCATGGCCCTAACGCGCTGGTGGACGAAAAACTTCCCGTGGTGGTGCTCGCGACCTGCGATCATCGCGATCCCGATTCAGTCTTGCGTTACCGTCGCACGCTCGACGTTATGAAGGAAGTAAGATCGCGGCGCGGACCGCTGGTTGCGGTTGCCACCGAGGGCGACGACGAGGTTGGAACCATTGCCGACCACGTCTTCCACGTTCCCGCAGCCCCGGAATTGCTGTTGCCCATCGTCGAAGTAATTCCGCTGCAACTTTTTGCTTATCACGTCGCCGTGAACAAGGGATATGACGTGGACCATCCGCGAAATCTGGTGAAGGCGGTGGTGACCGAGTAGGCACTGGAAATCGCCGCAAAGGACTATAGATATTGCGGAAGACGGTTCGATACCGTCTGTTACGGCTGCGAGGGGCTAATCGGCTGAACGCCACCCCGACACAAGGCGAAGCATATCAACACTCCGATGCCCACTGCGCCCGCACCAACCGCCCAAGGAGAATTCAAGCTCGGGCCGTCCGCTGGAGACGCGGGCAAAGTTTTCTCCGCTCCGCATTTGTCGTCGCGCGACTTCTGTTCGCCTTCGAGCACGGTGAGCCGGATTGAAGGCGAGTGCTTGACCAGTTCCAGCTTACTCCCGCCAGAGTTGATGTCCACATTGCTCTTGATCGCCGACACGGTCACCTTGCCGTCAACGTCGGCGACCTCGTAGTGAGTCCAGTCCGCCGTGTTCTGGGGCACCACCACAAGGCAGCCTACTCGTACTCTTAACCCCCGAGTTGTATTCACCGATAGCCCACCGTGTTCGAGAACCAATTCGTCGCCTTCAAACTGAACCAGGGTTTGTGAATTGATGTTGACGGCAGAGCCGCTGGCTTCAATCCGGGCGACCGCAGTTTGCTGAGTTTCAATTAGATCGCCGGAGAACAAGACTGTAGAAGTAGGGGGAGGAGTTCGATTCACCAGCACGCCGCTACCGTCGCTGCGCAGCACGGCACCGGCGTTGTCCGCCAGCATAAACGCGGACAAAAGCGCAATCACGGGAAGAAGAATAAATTGACGCCATTTGAACAAATTTCGCACCAAAATTTATATGAACATTGTTTGCGCGAACAGGCCTGCGCGAACAGATTTGAGCGCATCAAGCCTGCACGAACAGTCCGCACGAATATGACGACTAAAGATTAGCCTGCGGTGTGTGGGTGGGCTAGTGGCTGATTTGGTCCCCGAGGAAGTGCGCGCGAATGCAACTGACGAACTTTTTGATTCTTAAGCGCGCGCGAAGTCAATGTATCCCTTTTGCACGTCGGTACGAATTAATTTGACGCGCAATTTATCGCCAACGTCGAGTCCTTGCGCGCCTTGCGCCAGCAATCCTTCCAGGCGTGGCTGGGAGACGCGGACGAAAGTTCCATGCTCGGTCGCTCCGGTCACGATCGCGTCGAATACTTCGCCGATGCGGTGCTGCATGGCAATCGCCGCCAGGCGCTTGGCCATGTCCCGCTCAACTTTTTTGGCTGCATCTTCTTTTTGCGTGCAGTTGGCCGCAATGGCCGTCAGTTCTGCATCGGAGTAAGGATTCTTCTGGGCTGCGAGCGTGGCCTTAATCAGGCGTTGAGTAACCATGTCGACAAAACGACGGTTCGGCGCTGTCGAGTGCGTGTAATCCTGGACCGCCAGACCGAAGTGTCCGGGGGCAACTTCGCCGGGACGTTCGAGAACATACTCGCCGGGTCCGATGAGTTTAATCACTGCGAGAGAAAGATCCGCGAAATGATCGGGATCCGCGGCTTGGCGGCGCAGCAGAAAATCGTTGAGAGCCTTGGAGTCGGGCTGGGCGGGGAGCTTATCGCCTTTGGTCGCGGCCAACTGCACAATGCGGTCCCAGCGCTTGGGGGTGCGCACGATGCGACGCATGGATGAAACGTCCTCAAGCATACGGGCTACAACGCCGTTGGCGGCAACCATGAAGTCTTCGATCAATTCCGTGGCGAGGTTCTTCTGCTGTTTCACCACGTCGACAACCTGACCGTTCAACATTAAAGGCTGGAGTTCGTCGCTCTCCAGGGTGAGCGCCCCGTGCTGGAAGCGCTGGTTTCTCAACTTCTGTGCGACTTCTTCCTGCAATTTCAATTGCGCCTGCAGATCGCTGGACGACGCGATCTTCGGCGGCGCGGCCGATTTCCCTTCCAGCCATACGCCCGACGAGTTGTATTGCAGTTGAGCTTTGTTGCGGACAACGGCGCGATACACGCTGGGCGATTTCAGGCTGCCACTGGGATCGACCACGAATTCAATCACGACGCTTAGACAGTCCTGATTTTCAAGAAGAGAAGTCAGTCCCGTGGATAGTTCTTCTGGCAGCATGGGGAAGTTGCGAACTCCGGCATAAACAGTTGTAGTTTCGCGCGCTGCGTGTTGATCGATGGCAGTGTTCTTGGGGACGAAGGCGTCGACGTCGGCAATGCCGATCATGATCTTTACATCGCCATTGGGCAGGCTTTCGGCGACTTCGATCTGATCGAGATCGCGCGAAGTGTCGTTGTCTATGGACGACCAGAGCAGATTGCGCAGATCCCGAATATCGCTGGTGGGGCCGACTTTCGGCGGATGATTTTTAAGTTCTGCAACCTGCTGCAATGCTTGCGAAGGAAACTCAGGCTGAAAACCACGCTGCTGCATGACTTCTTTTGCTGTGGCTTGCAGATCAGGATGCGAAGGATTGGCGTCGTGCATGAACCCCCGTTGCGATAGTGAGATAGGTCAGGCTACCACGCGAACCATAAGGCGAGCGGGGATGTGGTACGAGGGTAGTGGCTCAGTTTTAATTTATTCTCCTACGAGGCGGTCATCCCGAAGCGCGGCGTACTTCAGCCGCGTGAGGGATCTCCCATAGATATAACCGATGGGAGATCCTTCGTTCCGCCTGAAAAACGGCTGCACTCAGGATGACCCCGAGCTATCGGCCGAAAAATTCAAATTGAGCCACCACCGGTACGAGAGTTGTGAAAAGAGGCCTGCACAGGTCTAGCTGCCGTGGAGACGCTCGATGTCGGCATTCGTATAGACGCGCGTGGCGTGGGGCGCGTGCGATTTCCAGAACGACGCAGTTTGACCGAGAGTGACTCCATAGCCGCGTTCGCGCAGCGACTGCACATTGGTCATTCCCCCAACGCCTGTGTCGACGATGCTCGGAGGCAGCTCTTTGGGCTCGGTAGAGACGAGTTCGATCACGCTGGGCATCGGATAACCGTAATAGATCGGGAGCAGATCGGGCTGGTTCTGAGGTTCCGGACTTGGGACGTAGGGCTGATCGTCAACAACCGGTCCGATTTGGGGAAGGCTTGGAATGGGGGATAGTGGAGCGTCGAGCGAAAGGGTGGGCGGGACAATGGGCCGGGCCAGCACAGGCGAACCGGTCAATAAGTATTGCGGGCCGACGGGAAAGTTCGTGTCCTGGGCGGCGCTGATCCCGGTGCTAGCAGTGAGAACAAAAATTAACATTAACAACGACAGACTGGCGAGACGCATACGATCCTCCTCAGGGCAAGACGCGACCTATTTCCTCGTCCTATTTCTTCGTCCTCTTTCTTCGCCCTCAGTGAATTATGAACCTTTCACAATCGAATTGCCAAGGGCTTTAACCCGCCAAGGCAAGGTTGGGCGTGGGTTTTTACGGTATTGTGAAAGTTTAGGTTTAGGTGTTGCGAACTGAGGTCTTAGAACTGAATTTGATTCGCTTTCGAAGGCTTGGGCAGTCAGTTGCCGGCAGCGAAGTGTTAGTCGCACGTAGTTCCAGCAGAGGCGAGTCGTCGCGCGCGGCGGTTTGTACGAATCACGTAGAGCATGAAGAGAACTACCGCCAGGTTTCCGATGAACACGGCAGAACGCAATAGGGTCACACCGCGCATGAGTTCGCGTACTTCAAGAGGCAGTAACAGCGCACCGGAGATCAGCGCCACCCACTCGGCCCAGGTGCGACATCTCCACAGGCCATAGGCCTCGGTAAATCGCAGAGCCGCATACGCGAAGGCGAGGCGGGCCGCCGCCCACAGCCGCGCGTCGGTTACATTGTCGGCAAAGTCGAGAAAGAGCTGGGCAGAACGGCGATCGGTGCTGACGTGAAACAAAGCAAGAAGACTTTCGGCGTAGAGCCAGGCATCTTTATGAACCAGGGCAATCGCGCAGAATCCCATCACGATGACAAAACAGCCCTTGGAGAATTCCAGCAGGGCTACGGCTTGAAGCACTCGCCGCTGGCGACTGGGATGAGGCTTGGTGGCGGGCTGCGTCATGAAGCTGGCAACGACTTAAGGCAGAGTATCACGCGCACGAACGATCGCACATGACGATCCGCTCGCGGCAATAACTCAGGACCGACGATTCACACCTTGGTAACTGGTGGGGAGCCGGCAAAAAATGTCACGATCAGGTCCGGAGATCGATATGCGAAGAATCATCGTAGCCGTGTGTGCGTTACTCGTCGTTGTGGCGGGTGCTTGGGTCGCGGGTGCGTGGGCTCAACAAACTGTTCATCGGATCGCCCAAACAACAACGGCGCAGGAAACAGCGGACATTTCCCAAACGCCGCGCCAAGCCTTAATCGAGATGTTTTTCAGCAAGACGCCGGGAGATTTCGTAAAGCATCTGCCCATGGCAACGCGTACAGCACTGGAAAAGTCGGGGAACCTCGCCGCGCTTCAGGGATATTCATTGCTGGTGAGCCAACTTCAAACACAGACAAATTCATTGCAGACATTCGAGACTGGCCCGGTACTGTTCGTGACGGAAAATCAAAAAACGGGGCAGAAAGTTGAAGTCACGGTCGCGAGTGAGGCGATGCGCGGCGATCGGGATGACATTGAGCTGTCCGTCCGCGTTACCAAGAATGGTGGCGAAGCGCAACAGACGCCGTTCATGCCGCAGATGACTTTCTCGATGAAGCAGGAATCGCAGTTGTGGACGTTGAATGAGATTTCCGTAACCGTGCACGTGCCTTTGGCGGACCCAGACTTCCTCAAAGCGATCACGGAAAAAATGAAACCCACGACAACCAGCGGATCTTTTGCGAGGCCCAGCGGGACGCCGGGACAGGCGCCGGGTCAGACTGCCGGCAGCGACACATTGGTGCTGGGCGCCATGCGAACAATTCTTACCGCTGAGGTCACTTACTTCAGCACTTATCCCACTGTTGGATTCACCTGCACGCTTTCCAATCTGGATGGATTTGGCGGCGGGCAGCCGAATGAGCATCAGGCGATGCTGATCAACAGCGGGCTGGCCAGCGGGAAGCGGTACGGATTCGTGTTCACGCTTTCAGGATGCGGTGGACCGCCCGCTACCAGTTTTCATCTTACAGCCGTGCCGAACGAAACTACGATTGGCAGAAAAGTGTTTTGTGCGGATCAGTCGGCGGTGATTCGGTCTTCCGACGACGGCAAAGCGGCCACGTGCATGGCCAGCGGGACGCCCGTGCAATAACAGATGTGCGAACTCGCCTCGTGAGGATGTGCTTCACCGCGTAGCGACGTTTACTTCTGCTCGGTTTTCTTTTTGCGGATGGCGGCTCGAAGTTCGTCGACGATTTCCTGCGAAGCCTTGATAGCTGCGGCGTGCTGATTCACATTGAAAGAGATTGCGCCCACGCGGGCATGGCCGCCGCCGCCGTAGCGCTCGCAGATGCGCGCCAGGTTCACTTCGGGCTCTTGCGGAGCCCAGGGATTTGATCCTACTGAAACCTTTACTCGAAAACTGCTTTTGCTGAGACCCACGCTGTAAACCGACTCCGGATGCAGGTAGTAGGGAACAAATTTGTTGTAACCCTCGAGATTGTGGTCGCTGACGTCGAAAAAAATTGTGCCGTCCTTGCATTCTGTGCGCTGCTCGAGAATTCCCATGGAAAGTTCGTGGCGTTTGAGCAGCGGCGGAAGCAATGGGGCAACGAACGGCTCTTCAAGAATCTCGCCTAACGATTTTGTGGCCAGCAGCGGAATGAGATGGGGAACGAAGTCGTGGTCGGGCGCTGATTCGATGACCATTGTGAGTTTCATGGCTGGCGCTTTCATTTCAACGGCAGTCTTGGCATCGGGATAGAGAGCGCCGTCAATGATGTCGGTCCAGTGGACGAGATCGGCCACGGGCGAAGGGTCGAAGCCGAAGCGCTGTTGCGCGATCATGGCAATAAAACTGGTGCAGGATTTGAAATCGGGATCGTAGAATTTCCGATTACTCGAATCCTGCTCGAAGTGTTCGGCGTCGGAGGGTGACAGAAAAGCGCTCTCGTGATGATCGAACCACCAGGTAATTTTTGGCGAGCTCGAGTATTTGAAATCGACGATGACGTTCTCTTCGCCGTCAAATTGATTTTCGTCGAACAGCGCCCCGGCGCGGTGGACCAAGCCGGTAAAGACAAAATCGGCGTCGCCGCGAATGCGCTCGCGATAGAAGCGGGAAAACAACGCGGCGGAGGAAGCTCCGTCAAAGCATTTGTCGTGATAGAACACCCGTACTCGCAAAGAATGCCCCAATCGCTTGAAGATTCCCGCTGGCAAAAACCACACTTCACGCATGGGATTGCGCCGCGGGTAAAAGCTAATAGGATTGACAGCTTACAGGAAGAAAGTCAAGCGCGGGAGTTTGCGCAGTGGCTGAATTTGAATGTTCGGCCGATAGTTCGGTGTCGTCCAGAGCGCAGCCATTTTTCAGGCGGAACGAAGTGCTGTCGAGCTGCGCTCGACGGACAGCCGAGGGCGGCTCTCCCCACATGGTACCGTCACGAACTGCGCCAGCATGGCCGATTGAGCTATATTGCGTTGGCTTGCTTTTCCGCGAGATCGCCAATCACGGGAAGCTTATACATCTGTCCCTGATTGGCCTTGATGAGCACAATGATCCACAGGATCAAGCCTCCAAGGCTTACCAAGAGATGTAGAGGCAGAGTGATTAAAGCCAGGAAAGGCACGAGGGTAAAGATCGAAAGCGCCATGTGCAGAACAAAGAGAGTTCCGGCGAAAAACAGGCATTGCCACGAGTGGAATCGGATAAAACGATTCCGATTGTAAGGTTCCATCACCAGGAAAATGATCGCCGGGATGATGGTGATGTAAGCCAGCATGCCAGCGACGTTGTCGGTCATTCCGCCGACGCTGGCTGTGGTGGGAGCAGGGACGGTTGCAACTCTACCTGCACATACGGAACAAGTAGTGGTGCCGTCCGCGATTTGTGCGCCGCACATATTGCAAAAAGCCATAGCGGTGTCCTCCCGATGTCGTCTTGAAATTGAAGGAATGCGGCCATGCAGCCTGCACGCGACCGCCGACAAATGACGCTGCGGCAAGGTATCAAAAAGTCTACGGCAAAGCAATCAACAATTTCGCAGCGAAAGAATCAGGGCTGGCCTGCGGTGCGGGCGGCAAACTCGCCAATCAGCGGGGCTTTAAAAAATTCACCCTGCAGAGCCTTGACCACCAGCACCAGCCATATCACAACTGCGCCAAGCGCGATTACTGTAGAAACCAACACCTCGAGAAGAGGTCCCAGTACCGGAATGATGAAGAGGACAATCGCGGCGAGTTTCAGCGCGATCGCGATTAAAATTCCCGCGGCCCAAAGTAAGAGGCACTGAAAAGAGTGGAAACGCACAAAACGATTGCCCTTATATGGGTCGAGAACGAGGAAGACAGTTGCGGGCAGGAATGTGAAGTAAGCGAGCGCTCCTGCGATGGGTTCGGAAAGAAATCCGACCTTGCCCTGCGCGCGTGTTTCGGTTTGCATGGGGTGGCCGCAACCGGGACAGAACGTAGCCGTGTCCGGCATTTGGGCCCCGCAGCGCGGGCACGCGGTCAGACTCACATTCTCTTCATCCATTGTCGCGACCATATCAAAATGGCAGAGTAGCGGGCAAATCGGCCTTTCATTCCCAGGCAAATCAGTCCCAGCCAAACTCAAGCCTATCCGGAATCAAGCTAGCGCATTGACGGCGCGGCGCGCGGATAGTATGTTTCGTGCAATTTCGGTGCGAAGCTGGCCGGCATTTCGCGCGCTCGGAGGATGCATGGCATCGTTCTGTGCAGGTTGTGGGAACAGCATGACCCCGGAGGATCAATTCTGCCGGGTCTGCGGACGCCAGCCCTCCGCAAGTTCCGTAGTAACAGCTCCACTCAGTGCACCTACGGCCGGAAGCGAGACTAGCGGAAAGGCCATTGTCAGCCTGATTTGCGGGCTGTTGTTCTTCGTCCCGCTGCTTTTTATCGCAGCCATCGTATTTGGCCACCTTGCTTTGTCGGAGATTCATAAGAGTGCGGGACGTCTGAAAGGCAAGGGGATTGCGCTCACAGGGCTGGTGCTGGGTTATTTGTGGATCGGCATTCCAGGTTTTCTGATCATTGCCGCGATCGTGATTCCGAACGTGCTGCGGGCCCGGATGGCGGCCAATGAGTCGTCCGCTGTAGGGTCGGTGCGGCTGTTGAATGTCGCAGAAATTAATTATGCAGCAAGCCACGCCAGTCAGGGTTACACATGCTCCCTTTCAGACCTTGCGCAGGCTAATTTAATCGCTAATGCGCTGGCGACGGGTCAAAAGGACGGATATGTATTTCAACTCACGGATTGCTCAGCCGGAGCCGAGGGCGGACCGAATGTGAAATATCAAGTGGTGGCGTATCCGCTGCGGGTCAACCAAACGGGCTTGCGGGCGTTTTGTTCCGACGAATCTGGCGTGATCAAGGCACATTCCGGATCGGCGCGGCGGTGTGTGGAACGCGGCGTCGCCCTGCAGTGAGCTTTCCCGATCGCTTTCAGGAGGACACGAATGTTTTGTACTCATTGTGGCGCGAATAATGCGGACACTGCGGCGATGTGTGTGCAGTGCGGCAGGAACTTGCAATCGGGAGCTCCGGCTATTCCATTGCCAGCGAGCGGAGTGGTTCTGCCGCCCGGCGCGACGGTACAGAACTATCTGGTGTTCGCCATTCTGGCTACCGTTTTCTGCTGTCTTCCGGCTGGGATTCCAGCGATCATCTATGCCGCACAGGTGAACGGGAAGTTGCAGGCAGGCGATTTAGCGGGGGCGCAAATCGCGTCCAACAACGCGAAGATGTGGTGCTTGATCTCGCTGGGACTGGGACTCGGCATCATGGCGTTGTATGCACTCATGATCATGCTGGGAGTTCTGAGCAGCTTTCATCCGCACTAAATCGGAAGAATGCAGGAGGGTCGATGTGAGCAGGAATCGGTTGCTGATTGCGATGCTCGCGGCTTTTGCACTGGCGGTAGTGATGCTGCGGGTTTTCGATCCGGCGACATCCGGCATTTTTCCGCCCTGTCCGGTGCACTATTTCACAGGATGGTATTGTCCGGGATGCGGCTCGTTACGGGCGATCCACCAGTTGCTGCATGGGAACTTTGAAGCGGCATGGAGTTTCAATCCGCTGACTGTTATTTTGTTGCCATTTCTAACCTACGGCCTGGCCTCGTCTGCTCTTTTCGAGATTAGCGGACGCGGGCTGCCGCAACCATTTCTGCGGGCGAGCTGGATACGAGCTCTCTGCGCTGCCATCATTCTGTTCGGGATCGCGCGGAATCTTCCGTTGCATCCGTTTGATCTGCTGGCGCCGGGCGGGATGCACTTGTAAGCTGCCTCACTGCGTGTGAAATCCTTCAGCCGGCCTGAAGAGCGGGTTCGTTCAAGATCAGGATCACCCCCTCGCTCGTTTCATCGCTGTGGAATGACGCGCTCTATCCCACGGGGCGAGGGGTGTGGTTTTTCTTGCGGCAGTCTTCGCAGACTCCATAGATCTGAAAACTGTGCCGGGTTGCGAGGTAGTGGTATTTGTGGCCGATTTCCTGTTCGAGTTGGCTGACTTCCGGAGAAAAAAATTCGACCGAACTGCCGCACTCCGTGCACACCATATGATGGTGGCTGCGACGATTGTATTGATGTTCGTAGCGGGCGAAGCCGTCGTGAAACGCGACTTCGCTGGCCAGACCGCACTCGGCAAGCAACTTTAGCGTGCGGTAGACGGTGGTGTAACCGATGCGCGCATCTTTTTTTTGCACCAGGCGATGAAGTTCGTCGGTGGAGAGATGATCACGGGTTTCGAGGAAAGTATGCAGAATGGCGTCCCGCTGCGCCGTCTGCTTCAGACCTACCGTCTTCAGATGGCGGTGAAGGATATCCTGAGCTTCGCGGACCATCTGGCGTGAGATGGTAGGCTGATCATCGATGCGCTTCTGCAGCATGAGGGGTGAGACAGGGTCAGGATACCATTGGGAATCTTGAAAATGAAATTCATTTTCAGCGTGACGACGAGGCCGGGCCGTACGGAAGTGGACTACAATCAGAGTTTCCCATGAGCACTATGGCAGAGGTTGGCGCATTTAAATCCCGCCGTACCTCCGCGGCGCGCATTCTGTTCTGGGTGTTGCTGACGCTCCTGGTGTTGGTGTGCGTAGTCGTCGGCTATGCCTACTATGTGGCGCACTCTGCTCTTCCCCAACTCGACGGACATTTGCAGATCAGCGGGCTGGCGGCGCCGGTCACGGTAGCGCGCGACAGTCATGGCGTGCCCACCATCGAAGCCGCTAATCTTGAGGATCTTTTTTTTGCGCAGGGTTATGTCACCGCGCAGGATCGACTGTGGCAGATGGACGTGATGCGGCGTTTCGGCGGAGGAGAACTTGCGGAGATTCTGGGCGAACCCCTGCTGAAACTGGACCGCGAACAGAGAATTCTGGGCTTGCGGGATACGGCCAGAAAGGCGCTGCAAACGGCCAGCCCGCGCGACCACATTTTCTTCGAGGCCTACGCGCGCGGCGTAAATGCTTACGTTGCCTCGCACGCTCATAAACTGCCGATCGAGTTTCGCATTCTTGGCTACAAGCCGACACCGTGGCTGCCCGAAGATTCGCTGGTCATTGCCAACGAGATGGTGAAGGATTTGAACTTTCATTATTTCTTTGACGCGCTGTCCCGGGAAAAAATCCTGATCAAGCTGGGGCCGGAGTTGACTGCGGATTTATATGTGAATCGCTCCTGGCACGACCGCCCGCCCACGGTGATGCGGGAAGATTTGAAGCAGCCCGACAACAAGGCTGGGGACTCCGATGAGGACGATGATGACGATTCCCCTGACAACTCGGTGACACGACATCAACTTCCGCCATTCGTTTCAGACGAACTGCCGGTGAATGGTTCGAACGACTGGGTCGTTTCCGGCGCGCACACCGTCACGGGCAAGCCGCTACTCGCGAATGACATGCACCTTGGCCATCAAATGCCGAACCTGTGGTATGAGGCACATTTGAAAGCAGGTCCGCTGGATGTTGCGGGCGTAACGCTGCCTGGCATGCCCTTTGTAATTGTCGGCCACAATCAGCGAATCGCATGGGGATTTACTAATGTCGGCCCTACCGTGACTGACGTTTACATTGAAAACTTCAATGGCCAGGGCGCGTACCAAACTCCGAATGGATGGCTGCAGCCGGAACGTCGCCTCGAGGTTATTCACGTCAAAGGCAAGCACGATGTCAGCGTGGATGTGAAGATTACGCGACATGGGCCCATCATTACAGAACTGGTTCCCGGCGAAAGTCGGCCGCTGGCGTTGCGCTGGACGCTCTATGACTCGCTGCACATTCCGTTATTTGACGTGAACACTGCGCAGAACTGGCAAGACTTTCGGCACGCATTTTCGCAGTTCGACGCGCCGGGACAAAACGTGGTTTATGCCGACGTGGATGGAAATATTGGATATCAGGCCACCGGCAAGATTCCCATCCGCGCCGCAGGCGATGGCAGCCTTCCCGTGAGCGGCGCCGACAATGCGCACGAGTGGATTTCCTACATTCCGTTTGACAAGCTGCCCAACATCTACAACCCGCCATCGGGAATCATCGCCACCGCGAACGGAAGAATCACACCGGACAACTATCCGTATTCCATCAGCATGGAATGGGAAGCTCCGTGGCGCACGGCACGCATTTATCACGTGCTGGAATCAGGACGGCAATTTTCCGCGGCGGACATGCTCGCGCTGCAAACCGATATTCACTCGGAAGCCGATCTGTTCGCGGCAGAACGGTTTGTATATGCGGTCGACCATGCGACGAAGCCCTCGGCGCGCGCGAAACAAGCCGCGGACTTGATGCGAAGTTGGGATGGCCGCATGCAGGCTTCGGAGGCGGCTCCGATCATCGCGGAAAATTCCATGCATGAATTGCGCCGACTTCTACTCGAGCCGAAACTCGGAAGCGCGCCTGCCGATCCCACCCAAGACGAGGGAGCTTTGAGTTGGACGACCTATTCGTGGGAGATGCGCTCGGTGTGGATGGAGAACATTCTGGTGCATCGTCCCAAGCGCTGGCTGCCGGAAGCATTTCCGAACTATGACGAACTGCTTACGGCAGCAGTGGAAGCAGCGGTGAATGCTCCGACCGCGCCGAGTAACCTGGCGTCGTGGCAATGGGGTGCGTTTAACGCAGTCGAGATACAGCATCCCGTCCTGGGAAAAATTCCGATTGTCAGGCATTGGTCGGGCCCTGGGCTGCAAGAGCAGTCGGGCAGCGGATATTCAGTGAAGGCGGTCACGCCGCACCACGGGCCGTCGGAGCGTTTCACAGCGAACCTTGCGGACTTGGATCAGTCCACGCTAAACGTTGTGACCGGTCAGGGCGGAAATTTCTTGAGCCCTTATTATTTGGATCAATGGAAGGCCTGGTATGAGGGGACGACGTTCGCGTTGCCATTTAGCGAGACGGCTGTAAAAGAGGCGACGGTGCATCAACTGGTATTAGAACCAATCAGGTAGAAGTCACGCCGGATTTGCTGGTTGCCAGGTCCCTAGACGCTACGGTGTCGTAAATTCATAACGCCAAGGCCGTGGTCATGTCAGGTCGGCTGAGGGCCGCCAGCTCGAATTCCGACAAAAATGGTCGCCTCTTCCAAACTCTTCAGCCCACATTACTTACCTTTCAAGGCAGTATTTCGACTGATCCCTGCCGAGTCTTTCCGGCAGTCCATAGCAGTGAGTTAGATTGAATTGCGACAAAAAAGGTCGGAGATTGATCTGAGCCATTCGCACACAGAAACGCAGTTTAGTTGCCCGCAGACCTTTCAGAACGGAGAGTCTTAGCCGCTTGAGACGCCATGCTCTATGTCTTTTTTTTGCTGCGATGCTCCTTGCCGTCCGAGCGTGGGCCGGGACTGGCGGGAGTATTTCCGGCACAGTGAGAGACGCTAGCCACGCCTTAGTCTCCGGCGCAACCGTAAACGCAACCGATCTCGATACTGCCATTACCGTTCGGGTCACGACGAATGATCGCGGTTTTTATTCCTTCCCCGAATTGGCGGTGGGACGTTACAACATTGCGATTGAGAAGACGGGATTCAGACTCTACCGGCGAACCACTCTCACCCTCGACACCAACAGTGCCTTGACGGTTGATGCCGTGCTGGAGGTAGGCGAATCGTTCGATACCGTTACGGTCGTCGACACTGCCGTACATGCGGAAACATCCCAGACGCAGATGGGCGAGGTGATTGGCGGGAAAACAATTGCCGCCGTCCCTTTGAACGGACGCAGCTATACGGACCTTCTGGCACTCCAGCCCGGCGTCGTTCCGGCGACGTCGCTCACCTCAAATACGCAACAAGATGTTGGCGTCAGTGCGCTTTCGCCGTCGGGTGGACTGAACCCCGGAACGATTTCGATCAATGGGCAGAGAGAATTCTCGAATGCCTTTACTGTGAACGGCAGCGATGCCGAAGAAGACGTGAACTCGGGAACGGCGATCATTCCCAACCTCGATTCCATTGCCGAATTTCGTATTCTGACCAATAACTTCGACGCGGAATACGGGGGACACAGCGGAGGACAGATCAACGTCGTCACAAAATCGGGCACCAATGGATTTCATGGAGATGCGTTCGAGTTCGCGAGAAATACGAGTCTGGATGCCCGCAACTATTTTTCTCCGACGCGTGGTGCGTTCAACCAGAACCAGTTTGGCGGAACATTTGGCGGCCCCATTCGGAGGAACGAGACGTTTTTCTTCGCCGATTATCAGGGAACTCGATTGACTCAGGGCATCGACACCGGCCAGATTCCGATTCCTTCTCCGGCGGACCGAGACGGTGACCTAGCGGATATGGCAAGTTCGCTGAGCGGAACGGTCACAGGCCAGTATTGGGCGACCCTGCTCTCGCAAGAACTCGGCTATTCCATTTCTCCCAATGAACCCTATTACACGCCGGGATGCTCGGCCAGCGGTTCGAATCCGTGTGTTTTTCCGGGAGCGGTGATTCCTCGAAGCGCATGGGCAGCACTGTCTGCCAATCTTTTGCAATACATTCCATTGCCCAACACTGCGAATGACACGTTCGCAACGTCGAATTACAACGAAACTTTGCGGGATGATAAAGGCGCCTATCGATTGGACCACAACAGTCGTTGGGGTTCATTTTCTGCGTATTACTTTCTGGATAATTACACGCTTAACAATCCTTATCCGGCGGCGCAGAGTGGCGCCAGTGTGCCTGGATTTAGTGCTCTCTATTTGGGACGGGCTCAGTTGCTGAGTTTAGCCAACACAACCACGCTGGCAACCACGGCCCTCAATGAGTTTCACTTTACCTATATGCGCGATAACAGCGATCTTGGAAAACCGATCGGCGGAGTGGGCGTCAGTTTAGCCTCGCAGGGATTTGTGACTGGCGCGGGAGCTGCCGGAATTGTGCCGCTGAATCCAGCAGGCGAGGGCGTGGAGAATATTGTATTCAATGCTTTTTCGATTGGAACCAATGCGAACGAACTTAAGCAAGTGAACAACACTTTTCAATGGACGGATAACTTTGCCAAAGTGCTTGGCCGGCACACGGTTAAAATCGGCGCGGAATTCCACTACGACCAGATCAATACTCGAGCCATTGCGCAATTCAACGGTAACTTTTTATTCACCGGGAGCGAAACTGGGTCTGACTTTGCCGATTTTCTGTTGGGGCTTCCCAGCCAATACAACCAGAGCCAGTTGCTGCCGTTTTACGGCCGGAACAAGTATTTGGGCCTTTACGCCGAGGATGGTTGGCATGTTCGTCCGAACCTGACACTGAACTACGGCTTGCGCTGGGATCGCATTGAGCCGTGGTATGAAAAGAATAATGGGATTTCAACCTTCGAACCAGGTAAGCAGTCGTTAGTATTTCCCGGCGCGCCGGCCGGAATTCTTTTTCCTACTGACCCGGGTGTCCCGCGAACCCTGGCGCCTGCGGGAAATTTGGACCTCGCTCCTCGTATTGGGTTGGCATATTCGCCACAAGGAACGGATGAAACGTTTCTCGGCAAGATTCTGGGTGGGCCGGGAAAAACAAGCATCAGAGCGGGCTTCGGAATGTATTACACCGCGATCGAAGCGCTCACGCTGGGCATCCTGGCCGGGAATGCTCCATTTGGGATCACGTATTCGAGTCCCGCGCCGCCGTTATTCGCCACGCCGTTTATCACCGCATCCACAGGACAGAATCAAGGCCAGCCATTTCCGGTAGCCCTGATTACGCAGGAAGCCTCACGGACGCATCCAGACGCAAGCGTCGACTGGTCCCAATATGAGCCGATCAGCGGCCTCCCGGGATATGCCGCCTCGAACCGCATCCCGTACGTCGAACAATATATGTTGTCGCTGGAGCGGCAACTCGGGGGGAACACAATATTCAGCGTCAGCTATGTAGGGACGCAATCGCACAGGCTTCTGGTTATGGAGGAAGCAAATACCGGCAATCCGGCGCTTTGCCTAAGCCTGAGCCAACCAAACGACGTGGCTGCCGGATCCCCGACGTGTGGTCCTTTTGGTGAGAGCAATGTATTCAAAACGCCCTCGGGCCAAGTAATCTATGGAACTCGCGGACCACTGGGCTTTAATTTTGGGAGCGACACGAATCAGACAACCATCGGGAAATCGAATTACAACTCTCTTCAGTTCAGTCTTCGCCACAGCAGCGGACGGTTGGAGTTGGCGGCCGGTTACACCTATGGCAAATCGCTGGATGAATCTTCTAATCTAGGCGAAGAAGTCAATCCGATCAATCCCGCTCTAAGCTATGCGCTGTCGTCGTTTGACATCCGGCAAAACTTTGTACTCAGTTACAACTACAGGTTGCCTATCGAGAAGTTATTCCGAATCTCAAACCGCTGGACGCAAGGATGGGAGGTTTCCGGGATCACACATTTCAGTTCCGGTCTGCCGGTCACTCTCGTCAACTATGGCGACAATTCTCTGCTGGGAGCGGAACCTAACGGAATCAATAACTATGGAATTGATGAACCTGATTATTCAGGAGGCGGTCTCGACATCAATCCGAACCCGCGCAATGGACGGCCGTATTTCAATACTGCCCAATTCAGTGAGAACGTTTTAGGCACGCCCGGAAACGCTAAGCGGCGGTTTTTCTATGGGCCTGGGATGGACAACTATGATATGGCGCTTCTCAAGAATGTAGAGTTCACCGAATCGAAGTCGCTCCAGCTTCGAGTTGAGGGGTTCAACGTCTTCAACCACGCACAATTCTTTGGCCCGCAATCCGTCGATGGCAATATCGGCAGCTCCACTTTTGGGCAGGTCGTGAATGCCAATCCGCCGCGCCTCTTGCAGGTGGGAGCTAAATTTCTTTTCTGACCCAAGCCGGTTGGGAATCCAGAACCCGAAACATTTTCAACCTCTAGAAGAAGTCGATCGCCTTGATGTCACCCACGTAGCCGACGATATTGATGTTCCCCGTCGGTAGGAAATCGTTGATCAACAAAATATCCTGAGGAAGCTCGTAGACACGCAAGTTGCCGCCCTCGGCCACGTACTCGACTGGGCGCGTGGTGAAACCCTGGAAGCCATTCACGTTACCATTGTCGGGGGGAATGAACACTGAATTGTCATAGGTCTTATAGATCGACAAACAACCGCGCACTTCGCCGCTGGGATTGTTCACGTTGCCGACATTGATGCAGTCGTAGGATCCAATGAAGAGCTGACCACCGGCAGTCATATCCATGCGCCAGTGGTAGCCATCGGTGATTACAGCGGTGCCAGTGACGGTTGCCGAACCGGTATCGATGATATCGAGGCGTCCGCAGGTAGTAGCGGCCGTCGTCTGGCCCGTGCAGGCATTGTTGGTGGGCGAGGTGCCAGCGACATATAGGGTCGTTCCGCTGAACAGGGCCCAGGTAGCGGCATCGACGGGAATTGTTTTGGTGATGGTAAGAGTCGGCAGGTCGAGCACCATGACGCTGGCTTGAACTCCGCCGCACTGCGGTCCGCAATTCAAAATGTAGGCCGTGGTTCCGTTGATGACGCCGTATACGGGACGGTCAAAGCCAGGGACGATGGTGCAAACCGCGTTGGGAGGATTGGTAAGGCAACTGGTGTCGACGGGTGATACGGCAGCGCCGGGCGTCAGCACGGTAACCGCGTTGGAGTCGTTGCTGAAAACCAGCAGTTGAGTGCCGTTTGAGTTCGAGACCACCGTTTGAGCGTTGGTGACAGCAATCGAGACAGCGACCCCTCCGCCGGAGAAATTCATCTCCTCTACGGCTCCGATGAAAGAAAATCCCTGGAAGGTGGCCGTTGGAACAGCAGCGTACCCTATCGCCGAGGAAGTTGGAACCACCATGCTTAACGTAGGTCCCGCGAGGTGCACATTACCGATATCGGACTCCGTCGTTGTATCTACACCGTAAACAGTGTTACTGCTGGCATCAAACGCCGCCACCACGTCTCGGCTGGGAGAAATCGCCATGAGCCCCGGCGAATTGCCAGCCGGGATATCGGCGAGCCTCGGAATGACGTCGTAGAAAGCGTTGAGTATCACTAGGCCGCCGGAAACGGACGTCGAGCTTATACTTTGCGACGCCAAAACGCGATCGGGAATCCCGCTGGGCGGGGTTTTCTTTCCACTGCTCCCCCCACAGGAGATGAAGCTCAAGCTGGCGCACAATCCGATTAAGAAAACGAGGCAGGTTCTTTTCAAACTGCGTGCTCCTAACGACATGAAAAAGGAAGATTTATTTGTGAAATCGTGGATTATAACAGACCCCGAACCGGTGTTCCCGTGACTCGCGGACTGTGGCGAAATGGATGCGACTGTCTTGGCGGTTCATGTTCGAATGTTGAAGATGCACGAGCCTGCCTCATTCCTGTATTCTGAGTGACTATATGGCGACTGACTTTCTTGCCCGTCTCAAGCAGTCCCCTGTATTGTGCGATGGCGCTATGGGGACGCTGCTATACGCTAAGGGCATCTTCATTAACCGATCGTACGACGAGCTAAATCTCTCTCAACCTGACCTGATTCGAGGAATTCATCACGAGTATTTGCAAGCCGGAGCCGAGATTATTGAAACCAATACTTTCGGCGCCAATTCGTTTCGTCTGGGACGGCATAGTCTAGCGGACAAAGTTAGCGACATCAACCGGGCTGGCGTTCGCATCGCCGGTGAGGCCGCCAAGAGCTTCGATGTGTGGGTCGCGGCATCGGTTGGCCCGCTGGGAACTAGAATTGAACCTCTCGGAAAAACTTCGTTCCAGGAGGCTCGGGATGCTTTTCGCCAGCAGATTGAAGTGCTGGTCGAGGGTGGCATTGACCTCTTGATGTTTGAGACCTTCGGCTACCTGGAAGAGATTCATCAGGCGATGTTGGCCGCAAGAGATGTGAGCAGTTCGGTGCCGATCGTGGCGCAGGTCACCATCGACGAGGATGGCAATTGCCTGGATGGGTCAGCCCCGGAGACATTCGTTTCAAAGCTTGCGGAATGGGGCGCGGACGTCATCGGTTGCAATTGTAGCGTTGGACCGGTCGCCATGCTGGATGCGATGGAGCGTGTGCGCGCGGCCACGTCCTTGCCGCTGGCGGCGCAGCCCAACGCAGGAATTCCGCGATCGGTGGACGGCCGAAATATTTATTTATGTTCGCCGGAATATATGGCCAGCTACGCCCGCAAATTTGTAACGGCGGGAGTTCGCCTGGTCGGCGGCTGCTGCGGAACAACTCCGGAACACATCCGCGTGATGAAGTCAGCGTTGCGCGTGGGCGAAGCGCGAGGAAAAGCTGCACTCAAGCCAACTGCAGATGGGCACGCGACTCCCAAGCCTGCCCCGGCCGTGCCGCTGCAGGAACGGTCGTTGCTAGGCGCCAAGCTCGCTCGGGGCGAGTTTGTCACCATGGTCGAGATCGTTCCCCCGAAAGGCATCGACATTAGAAAAGAAGTGGAAGGAGCACGGTTCCTGAAATCGGTGGGCGTGGATGCGGTCAACATTCCCGACAGCCCGCGAGCGTCGGCGCGCATGAGCAATCAGGCGCTCTCGCTGCTCATTCAGCGGGAAATCGGGATTGACGCGATTCTTCACTACACCTGCCGCGATCGCAACGTGCTGTGCATTCAGAGTGATTTGCTGGGAGCGGCTGCGGTCGGCATCAAGAATCTCATCTGCATCACCGGCGACCCTCCGAAGATGGGCAACTATCCGGACGCGACTGCGGTGTTCGACGTAGATGCAATCGGACTGGTCAACATTGTTCACAATCTGAACCGCGGGCTCGATCTGGGTGGAAACCCAATTGGCGCAGGGACGGGGTTCGTGATTGGTGTGGGCGCGAATCCCGGCTTAACCGATCTGGATGAGGAGATTCGCCGCTTCGAGTACAAGGTTCAGGCGGGAGCGGAATACGCGGTGACCCAGCCCGTATTCGACCTGCGGCTGCTGGAAAACTTCCTGCGGCGGATCGAGCATTGCCGCATCCCGGTTGTGGCCGGGATTTGGCCGCTGGTCAGCGTGCGCAACGCGGAATTTATGAAGAATGAACTGCGGGTCTCCGTGCCCGACGCCATTCTGGAACGCATGGCGCGAGCGCAAACTCCGGAGGCTGCGCGGGCAGAAGGCGTCGCCGTGGCGCGGGAAATGCTGATTGCCGCTCGTCAGATGGTTCAAGGCGCGCAAATCAGCGCACCCTCGGGACGTTACAGCTCGGCAGTGGACGTGCTGGAAGCGCTGGGGGGAGACAACGGCTCCGTAGCGACCGCTTAGCGACCGTCGGATGGGCCCCAGCGTCGTTGCTTGAGGTTCGGAGAGCGGTCTGGTTCTGGGGCGTTTCCCAGTCTGGAACCACCATTTGCACATTTTTAGGTACTTCCCATTCAAAAGACTGGACACCGGTTGCAAAAAGTTGCATTACAATAAGAGACGGAGCGAGAACCCCGTTGCCCAAATTTGAAGAGTGTCTCCAGCGGCTGGAGAAAATTGTTCAGGAACTGGAAAAGGGAGAGGTCCCACTGGAAACATCCCTGACGCTGTTTGAAGAGGGGATGCAGCTCTCTTCAGCCTGTCGCAAGGAATTGGAACAGGCGGAAGGAAAAGTCGAGATCCTGTTGAAAAAGAATGGGAAGCTTCAAGCCGAACCGTTCGAACCGCTGACGGAAAAGTTGACCGCACGCCGATAGCGCGCGGGATCCTGTTCGCGATTCTTATACTTTAAGATGTCTGTGCGTTGTGGTAACCCAGGCCACCCGCAGCCCGAGTCGAATGTTGACGTCCGCCGTTGACGAAGGTTGAAAAGGGGAAAGAATGGCTCAAAATGATGTGATTGTACTTGAGCACGATCCTGGAGTTGCGCGGTCCCTGGCTGGTGGACTTCGCCCTCATTTTTCAGTGCACCTAACCCAGTCGCGCGAAGAATTGCGCGCCAACTTAGCCCGCAATCGTCCGGAAGCTGTAGTGCTCAACATTGAGTACTGGCGGCTGACGGATGTTGAGAGTTTGCATCGCGACTTTCCATCCTTACCCATCGTCTGCACCCACCGCGTTCCTGACGAAGAAATGTGGATGGCCGCGCTTGAAGCTGGCGCTAGCGATGTGTGTCCCAATGATGACGTGGCCAATGTGCTCACGTCGGTGCTGCGAAGCACGGCGCTTTCGCGCGGCGCGGCTGCATAGATTCACCTTTTCTTTTGAGAGGGCGCCTCCGGGCGTCCTTTTTAGTCAGGACACGTCTGGTTGGACGAACCCCCTAATTACGGCTTGTTATACTCACTGCTTCATGCTTACCGAGACTCTCGAACAAGGGCGGCTGCTCACCGATGCCGCGCTGGATCGGCTCATTCCGCTGGAAACCGCGCATCCGGTTTCAATCCACAAGGCGATGCGCCATAGCGTATTCGCCGGCGGGAAACGGCTGCGGCCGGTCCTGTGCATGGAGGCAGGGCGGATGGTGGCTGGATCGTTACCTGCACAGATTGAAGAATTGGGCGCAGCGCTCGAAATGCTGCATACCTACTCGCTGATTCACGACGATCTTCCCGCACTCGACAATGACGACCTGCGCCGCGGCCGTCCGACGTGCCATAAGGTATTCGGCGAGGCTCTCGCTATTCTGGCCGGCGATGCGCTGCAGACTCAGGCCTACGAAGTTCTGGCGCGATTGAAATGTCCTGCCGAATCGCGCGTCCGCATCATTGAGGAAATCGCCCGCGGAACCGGCACGATTGACGGAATGATCGGAGGCCAGGTGGTCGATCTGGAAGCGGAACATACGCAGCCGACCAAGGAGATGCTGGAGTACATCCATCGCTCGAAGACCGCTGCGCTGATTACTGCCAGCCTGGTAAGCGGCGGATTATACGCAGGAGCCAAAGATAGCCAGGTGGCGAAGCTGCGCGCTTTTGGATCGGCGATTGGCTTGGCGTTTCAAATTGTGGACGACGTGCTTGACGTGACCCAGAGCTCCGAACAATTGGGGAAGACTGCCGGTAAAGACACTGCCTCTGAAAAAGTCACGTACCCGGCCCTGTTTGGCGTGGAAGCGTCGGAGCGCAAAGCGGACGCGCTGGTAAACGATGCAATGGCACAACTGGACAGCTTTGGCGAGCGCGCGGAAACGCTTAAGGAGTTGGCGCGGTATTTAGTGGAACGGAAGAAGTGAAAAGAACGGACTTCGGACCTCGACCTTCGCATCTGGGATCAGATCTGTCATCCTCGGTGACCTCTGTGATAAAAATTAAGGAGGGCGATGGAGTTCGCCACAACCGCCTGTACTGGATTACAGGCTGATAACTCCTACAGAATTGAACCTTTTTTTGTTTTGTAGGAGAATTCTTGAAGAACTTTCTTGTCATCTCTGTCGCCGCCATTGTGGGCGCGAATCTTCGATTCTTTCTGAGCCGCCTCGCTGCCAAAGAATTTGGGCCGGTGTTCCCCACAGGAACTCTTATCATCAACATCCTGGGCAGCTTCATTGTTGGTTTCTTCGTTATCTGGACCAGCGAGCGAGTATTGGTCGATCCGCGATGGCGGGTGCTGGTGGTAGTCGGCTTCTGCGGCTCGTTCACTACTTTTTCAAGCTACGCTTTTGAAACGATGTCATTTTTCGAGCAGGGGCAATGGGGATTAATGGTGACCAACATTCTCACCAACAACCTGCTGTCTCTGTGCGCAGCGCTTGGGGGAATGGCGCTGGCGCGAGTACTTTGAGCATGCACGCCCTGCCGACACTGGAAACTGCGCGGCTCCAGTTGCGTGCATATAGCGAGGCCGAAATCCCCGAACTGGTTCCTCTGATTGGCGCGCGCGAGATTGCCGCGAACACTTTGCGGATTCCGCATCCTTACACGGAGCAGCATGCGCGAGATTTTCTCGCCCAGATTCGCACCGACGTCGAATTTCGCTTTGCCGTAATCTTGCGCGAAAGCGGGCGATTGTGCGGAGGCGTGGGGCTGCGACCGGCGGCGCAGCATCAGCATGCCGAACTTGGCTACTGGATTGGAGTCCCTTACTGGGGCAATGGCTATGCGACCGAGGCTACGCGAGAGTTGCTGCGTTACGGATTTGAGAATCTTGGATTCCATCGCATCTTCGCATCGCATTTCAAGAACAATGTTGCGTCGGGGCGAATCCTGAAAAAGCTAGGCATGCGGTACGAAGGCTGCCAGCGAGAACACCTGTGCAAGTGGGATCAATTCATCGACCTGGAGTTGTACGGACTGCTGCGGCAAGAATGGGAGCATAGCGAGTAGAATGCCTGAAGTTATGGCGGTGCAAGTCACAATTTATTTGAATGAAGCGGACCAGTGGCGGCACCGGCCGCTGCATATGGAACTACTCAACTATTTACGCTCGGAAAATGTCTATGCCGCCACCGCCATTCATGCCGTTGCCGGATTTCTGGGAAGGCAGCGCGTGAAAACCGCGCATCTGGCGGACGCTGGAGGCAAAATGCCTGTGATCATTATTTTCGTCGACACCGATGAGCACGTCAGCCGCGTGCTTCCTATGTTGAAGGAGATGGCGGCGCACCGGCTGATCGTGCGCGAAAATGTCGTGCTGGAACAGGGGAATCTCGACTGAATGTCTTCCCTTCCCTCGAGCACACCTGTGGACATCCTGGCAATCGCTGCACACCGCGATGACGTGGAGCAAACCTGCGGCGGCACGCTGTTGAAGGCGGCAAAGCGCGGTCAGCGTACCGGCATCCTCGATCTCACGCAGGGCGAAATGGGAACGCGGGGTACAGCGGAGGATCGTGCTCGTGAGGCCGACGACGCGGCGAAAATTCTAGGGGTAAGCTGGCGGCGGGCTCTCGATCTTCCCGACGGGCGCGTCGAGAACACTTGGGAGAACCGGCTAAAAGTGGCGAGCGTGATCCGGGAGACGCGGCCGCAGGTGATCATTCTGCCTTACTGGAAAGGCAGGCATCCTGATCATTACACCGCTTCGGTACTGGGATACGAAGCTTGCTTTCTCTCTGGATTAGGAAAGCTTGATCCCAAGAAAGCTCTCAGCTCTCAACCGGTCGACGTCGACGAACAGAAATCCGATTTCGCGTCTCGAACTTCAGAGCTCGCTCCTCATCGTCCATTTAAGATTATTTACGCCACACTGTATTACGACGTTCGGCCTCCCTTTGTGGTTGATATCAGCGAGCAGTTTGAAGAAAAGTTTGCTTCCATCATGGCGTACAAGTCGCAGTTCAGCGATCAGGAAGCGGGCAAGGACCTGTTCCCTGCCCACGACGAAATTCACACGCGTGTCGAAGCCATGGCGCGCTTCTACGGCATGCTCGGCGGCGTCACCTACGCGGAACCCTTTCTGCAAAAAGAAGTCGGGCTCGTCGACGACTTATTGGCTATTCCGGTCAAATCGATTTAGCATTTCTGAACTCAAATCACAGAGGTCGCAAATATGCTTCGTAGCATTTTTATTCTCATTACATCGTTGGCGATAGCAGCCTCCGCTGCGGCGCAAGCAGGGACTTGGCAGATCGATCCCAACCACACTGCTGCGCAGTTTGCTGTGCGGCACCTTGGCCTTTCTACGGTGCGGGGCGCATTCACCAAGGTGACCGGCTCGGCGCAGTATGATCCCGCAGACCCGTCCAAGACTGCTCTCGAGGCCACGATCGACACGAACTCCGTGGACACGCGGGTACAGATGCGCGACAACGATTTACGCAGTCCGCGGTTCTTCGACGTGCAAAAGTATCCGACCATCACTTTTCATTCCAAGCAAACAAAAGTGGTGGGGCCGGGAAAACTGCAGATCACAGGCGATCTGACAATCCACGGCGTGACGAAAGAAGTTGTGCTCGACGTGGATGGACCGTCCGCTCCAATCAAAGATCCGATGGGCAAAGGGCTGCGTATGGGGGCTTCGGCAACCACCAAAATCAATCGCCAGGATTTTGGTGTGAGTGCCCTGCCCGGCCCGGTGGGAGATGAGATTACGATCACGATTGATACGGAACTGATCCAGCCGCCGAAATAGAAAAGTCTCGTGGCTGGAACAGTCCAACGTTGAATGAAGGTGTAGAACTTAGAACATCCTGCTGAACAGCCAGAACAGCGATCCCGACAACAGCATCGCCACCGGCAGAGTGAGCACCCAGGCCAATGCCAGATTGCGGACCGTGCTCAACTGAATGCCCGAGTGGTTCGCAGCCATAGTGCCGGCCACGCCAGAGGAGAGCACCTGCGTAGTGCTGACAGGTAAACCAAATCCGTCAGCTGCGCCGATTGTTGCCATCGCTGTAATTTCTGCAACGGCACCTTGCGCGTAAGTGAGGTGCTCTTTCCCAATTTTTTCACCCACAGTCACCACGATCCGCTTCCAGCCGACCATAGTCCCCAGGCCTAGAGCCATCGCCACGGCGACCTTCACCCAGGTGGGAATAAAGCGCGTGGAATAATCGATATGTTTTTTGTAATTGGCAAGTACTGCCGCGTCAGCGGGGGAAAACTTGGGTTGGCCGCTCTTTGCCGTGAGCCGCAGAGCCTCACTCATCAGATAAAGATCGTTGCGGAAGTTGCGCACGCGGTCGTTGGGGACGTTTTTGAGCTCCTTGTATAGGCTGGTTTCGTTGCCGATGTCGTTAACCAGAGTGCGCATCGCCAACATGGTGTTGGCGTTGAATTGTTTGGTGCGAATGTAATCGGTGACGTCGTCGCGCGCGTCTCCGATTACAGCTCCCGGTTCCACATAGTGGTCGAGCACGGATGCGGCTTGCTGAGAACTGGCGATAAAATCTTGCGACTGCTGAAAGGTCACTGCATGGTTCAAGGCATAAGCGGTGGGCACGGTTCCGATCAGGATAAGCATGATCAGTCCCATACCTTTTTGGCCGTCATTGGAGCCATGAAAAAAGCTGACTCCCGTGCACGTTAGAATGAGCAGGCAGCGAATATAGAACGGCGGCGGTTCCGAACCTTCCGGGGCGCGATATAGCTTCGGGTCCTTAATGAGCGCCTTCGCCAGCAATAACAAGAGAGCGGCCACGCCGAATCCAACGATCGGCGAGAGCAGCAGCGACTTGCCGATGTTGGCCGCTTGTCCCCAGTCGACGCCGGAAGTGCCACTCTTGCCCGACATCATTTGATTGGCGATGCCAACGCCGATCACCGAGCCAATCAGAGTGTGTGAACTGGATGCCGGCAGCCCGAAATACCACGTCCCAGATTCCAAATGATCGCGGCGACGAGCAAAGCGAACACCATGGCAAATCCCGCCTTGCTGCCGACCTGCAGAATCAATTCGACCGGCAACAGCGAGATTATGGTGAACGCGACCAGGCCAGATGAAACCATTACTCCAAGAAAGTTCCAGAAGCCCGACCATACTACGGCGACGTGAGGCTCCAGCGAATGCGTGTAGATGACCGTGGCCACGGCGTTGGCGGTGTCGTGAAAGCCGTTCACAAATTCAAATCCCAACGCCACAAATAGGGCGATTCCCAGCAGAATGTAAGGGAGCGCGGATGTGGCGTGCATGGTGGAAAGATCGCGCAGAAGATGCGTGCCCGCGTAGGCGAAGCCAATCGCAAGAACGACCCCAAAAATGACCATGCCGATCTTGCCGGGTGACGAACGACTGAGTTTCGCATCGAGAACTGTAGTAGCGGTGGCCATGTTCATCCTCTGGGACGGTTAGATATTGGGACTTTGAATCCGACTTGAATTGCGGACTATAGTGAAGCAATGTTACGGGTGTGTTAAAAGTGCCGCCGGGTAATGAGGATTACGAAAAGCTAGAGCCGTTGGGTCGCGGACTGGGAGATAACAAGATCCCCCGTTAACGTTACTTTTTCAGTGCGACGGCAAGGCCGTCACGGATGGGGAGAATCGTCGTGTAGAAATCATTGGAGTCGTAGAGCTTGCGGTTGAATTCCAAGATCGCCTTGGTCGTCGCATCCTTCGGACTCTTTTCGGCAACCCGTCCGCTCCAGAGCACATTGTCGGTAATAAACAATCCACCCTTGCGCAACTTGGGAGCGACCAGCCGAAGGACACGCGGATAGTCTTCCTTGTCAACATCGTTAAAGATGATGTCGAACTCCTGCTTCTGTTCTGAGAGAAATTCCAGAGCGTCGCCAACGTGCAGCGTGATGCGGTTGGTTACACCAGCGCGGGTGAAGTAGCCGCGGGCCCGTTCCGCATTCTTCGAATCGCCATCGGTATAAATCACGCGCCCTGAGTCACCCACAGCCTGCGCCCACCAGATCGTCGAATATCCGATGGCAGATCCCAGTTCGAACACTGCGCGAGCCTTGATTGTCAGAGCCAATTGCTGCAAAACTCGCGCCACAGCGGGGCCTACGATAGGCACTTTGTGCTGGCTGGCATAGTCTTCCATCTCAGCCAGCACTGGATCACGCTTGGGCAGCATGGAATACAGGTAGTCATCGACGGGACCTGCGGTGGTGAAATCGTAGTGCCGCCAGCTGGCTCGGTTATTGCTCTTCGTGTTCTGGGTCTTCTTATTTTGCGGCACGTCTTTACCCTTTCACTTTCTGCTCAATCTTTTTCTCAGCCGCCAATGGTTTGGCCCGGCTTCATCTCGACAACCTCGATGCCGAAAACGAGTTTCTTGAACTCGCCGGGTGTTCCCGTGAGCAGCGGAAAGGTTCCGAAGTGCATGGGGATGACAGCCTTCGGCTTCAGCAGATTGCAGGCGTAGGCCGCTTCGCGCGGCGACATCACAAAACGATCGCCAATGGGCAGCATGGCAATGTCAGGCGCGTACAGCTCGCGAATGATCGCCATATCGCCGAATACAGCCGTGTCGCCGGCGTGATAAATTTTCAGGCCGCCGGGAAACTCAATCACGTAACCGCAGGCTTCGCCGCCATAAACGATTTGGTCGCCATCGGAAATTCCGCAGGAGTGGTCGGCGTGAACCATGGTGACTTTGATGCCGCCCACAGTCTGCGTTCCGCCTTTATTCATAGGCGCAGTCTGCTTCGCGCCTTTCTTTTCCAGCCACCCGCAGAGTTCGAAAATTCCCACCACGATCGGATTGTGTTGTTTCACAACTTCCACGGCATCGCCGATATGGTCGAAATGTCCGTGGGTGCAGAGCAGAACATCGGCCTTCTTCACTTTCTTCTCGGCCTCAGGACACATGGGATTGCCCATAATCCAGGGATCGATGATTACGGTTTTACCGGCCGCGGTTTCAATACGGAAAGTTGAATGTCCCAACCAAGTGAGTTTGATGTCTTTCAGATTCATGCTGCGTCCGGCTCCTGACTTCCAGCTTTTCTACTATTCAACAATTCTCTAGTTTAATATGAAACGCCATGGCAGAACTCAAGGTGCTGATCTCGCGGCAGGATATTGCGAAGCGCGTAAGCGAACTGGGCGCGCAGATCACCAAGGACTTTTCCGGCGAATCCATCATTCTGGTCGGCGTGCTTAAAGGGGCAGCCATTTTTCTCTCAGATCTGGCGCGGAACGTCGACCTCGACTCCACTTTCGATTTTATCGCCGTCTCCAGCTATGGAAATCGTCCGAGCCCGACGCAGGAATTGAAGAGCGGATGGGACTCGACTGGCGAGGTAAAATTAACCAAGGACGTAGACCAGTCGATGAAAAATAAGAACGTGATTCTGGTGGAAGACATTCTTGACACCGGCCTGACGATGACCTATCTGAAGAAAATGCTGTTCGCCAGACAGCCTCGGAGCTTGAAAGTTGCCGCGCTGCTCGATAAGCCTTCGCGGCGCAAACTGCCGCTCGAAGGCGACTATGTTGGTTTCAAGATTCCTGATGAATTTGTCGTCGGCTACGGACTGGACTATGCGGAGAAGTATCGCAATCTCGCCGATATTTGCATTGTGCCCCGAGAATAATCCGTCTCTAATCCATCACAGAAGATCACGACTGCCCTTTCGAACTGCCAATCCTGCGAGCTGAAGTAAACCGGGAATGCGGCTGCTATCATACCAGCGATGAGTTCGGTCGTTTCCAAACCAGATCGCTTGCCGGTCGAGTCGTTGCTGCTCGATGTTGCCGACGTGTTGGCCACGTCGCTTGACCTGGACACGACTGTGAGGCGGGTCGCCGAAGTGGTCCGCAAGGTCATCGATTACGAAATTTTTGCCATCTTACTGCTCAACGAAAAAACGCAGGAGCTGCGCTTCCGCTTTCAGGTGGGCTATCCGCCCGAATTTGCCGAGCGCAGCCGGATTAAGCTTGGGGAGGGCGTGACCGGACAGGCGGCCCAGCTGCGGCAGGCGGTTCTGATCGACGATGTCACTCAGGACTCGCGTTATATCGAAGCGGTTCCCAATGTGCGTTCTGAACTTGCCATCCCATTGATCAGCAAGAATCGCGTCATCGGAGTGATCGATATCGAGGCACGCGAGCCGCGGTACTTCAACGAAGAGCATGTGCGCGTGCTTACGCTGGTCGCTTCGCGCATGGCTGCGGGCATCGAGAATGCTCAACTCTATACCAAGACGACGAAGCAAGCGCGCATTCTGCTACTGCTCAACGAAATTGCGCGTGAACTAACCTCAATTCTGAATCTGGACGAGTTGCTGGGCCGGATTGCGGAACTGGTGCGGCGATTGATCGACTATCAGATGTTCAGCATCCTGCTGGTAGATGCTTCTGGCGAGAAATTGCAGCACCGGTTCTCTCTTCGCTTCAACGAAAATATTCATTTGAAGCACGACCTTCCGCTGGGACGGGGCTTGGTAGGTTCCGCCGCGGAAAGCAGGCAAGCGGTGCTGGTGCCCGACGTAAGCAAAGATCCACGCTACGTCGAAGCAAATCCCGAAACCCGATCGGAACTGGCGGTACCACTCATCTATAAAGACAAGGTGATCGGAGTGCTCGACCTGGAGCACACGCGGCGCGGCTTCTTCACTGAAGAGCACCGGCTCACCATGACGACTTTGGCCGCGCAAATTGCGATTGCCGTAGAGAACGCGCGGCTCTACGAAGAAATCGAACGGCAAGAACGGCGACTGGAGCGCGATTTGGCGCTGGCTCGAGAATTACAGGGACGTTTGCTGCCGCAAACGAATCCCAAGCTTACACACCTCGATGTCGCTGCGAAGTTTGTACCAGCCCGAGCCATCGGAGGCGATTTATACGACTTCATTCCTTACTCGATGTCGCGCCTCGGGATTGTTATCGGCGACGTTAGCGGAAAGGGCGCGCCTGCCGCGATCTATGCTGCGCTAGTCAGTGGAATTATTCGTTCGCACGCTCCCATTGAACCTGGGCCAGCGGAAATGCTTTCCGCCGTGAATTTATCGCTGGCCGAACGACGCATCGAGGCGCAGTTTGTTTCCATCATTTTTGCGTTATGGGACGACGAGCAGCGCCTCCTCACGGTTGCGAACTCGGGACTTCCCCGGCCGATCTATGTACACGCGAAAGATGAAGTGATCGAAGCTGTCGAAGCGACGGGCCTGCCTCTTGGCCTGTTTGACGAAGCCGAATACGATGAATTCGAATTCCGCATGAAGCCGGGAGACATGTTCGTGTTTTTTAGCGATGGCATTCTCGACGCTCGCAACCGCAGGGGCGAGCTATTCGGACGCGGCCGGGTCGAGCAGATCATTGGTGAATGCCAGGGGAAATCGGCCAATTGCGTTGTGGATTCGCTCTTCAAGGCAGCGGCTGAACATTCCGCAGGTGTTGAGACTTTCGACGATCAGACAGTGGTCGCCATCCGAGTGCGAGGCGGCGCGCACAGCTCCACAAAGAAAAAATGACCTCGCGTAGTCCGAACTTAATCGCGCGTGCCCCTGGCTTTGTGTATCACAAGACGAAGCGGGGCATTTTTCGTCGCGGCGAACAATTTGTCCTGCACTGTGAAGATGTCGCTCTTCCGAAAGTGGCGGAGCGGTACGGAACACCTCTTTACGTATACTCGGCAACCATGATTCGCGATCGCTACGACACCTTTGACGCGGCATTTCGCGATCTGCCGCATACTCTGTGCTATTCCGTCAAAGCGAATTCGAACCTGGCTATTCTGCGAATGTTAGCCAAGAAGGGATGCGGATTTGACGTGGTTTCTGGGGGAGAACTGGAACGCGTGCTCGTCGCCGACCGCAAAGCCGCGAGGAATGTGGTGTTTTCCGGTGTGGGAAAGACCCGCGAAGAACTCACGGCGGCGTTGAAGGCTGGAATCATGCTATTCAACGTCGAAAGCGAATCGGAGTTATGGGCGCTGGCGGAGTGCGCAGTCCGTCTGCGCAAAATTGCGCCAATTGCTTTGCGTGTGAATCCTGATGTTGCCGCCGAAACTCATCCATATATCTCCACCGGACTGCGCAAACACAAATTCGGAGTTCCAATTCGCGAAGCGCGGGCGCTTTATGCCCAAGCGTCGGGAGCGCGCAATCTGAAGGTTTGTGGGGTCAGCGTTCACATCGGCTCCCAAATCACCGATGTCGCACCTTTCGGTGAAGCCATGGCGCGCGTAGCCGACCTTGTACGCGAATTGCGTCGTGACGGACACCGCATCGATTACATCGATGGAGGAGGCGGACTCGGCATCGACTACGACACGCAAAACGGAGAAAACCTTTCACTTGATGTAACCGCCTATGCGAAGGCCGTGACCGCGCCGCTTCGCGGGCTGAACATCCGACTGCTCCTTGAACCTGGGCGCGCGATCATTGGCCCTGCTGGAATCCTGTTGACTTCGGTGGTTTACCGCAAGACGAATGACGGCAAGCGATTTCTGGTAGTTGACGCCGCCATGAATGACTTAATCCGCCCCGCGCTCTACGGCGCTTTCCACGAAATCATTCCGGTGGTCCAAAACCCGGAGTCCCCCGCGAGATTGGAAGTCACCGATATCGTCGGCCCGGTATGCGAGACCGGAGATTTCTTCGCCCGCGACCGCGAATTGCCGCCGGTCGAGGAAGGAGAGTTGCTTGCAATTCTGGATGCCGGCGCTTACGGGATGGTTCTCGCGTCGAACTACAATACTCGCCCGCGCGCAGCCGAAGTGCTGGTCTCCGGCAAGTCTGTGAAAGTGATCCGGCGGCGGGAAAAAGTATCCGACTTGTTGCGGAATGAACTCTGACTGCTTCTTGCCACACGTTAGGCTTGCCGGTCGCCCCACTTCATCTTGGTGCGAAGCACGTGGAAAAAATCGGTGCCCGTGCGGAAAAGATTTACCTGATGCTCGGAGCGGCGGCAGCGTACACGATCGCCGTCGCATAAGTCGACGCCTGGCTGTCCATCCAGACTCAGATAAGCGACTTCTTCCTCGCTGCGCAGCAGGATCTCGATCTCCACCGAATCGGGCACGACCAGAGGACGGTGCGTTAAAGAATGCGGCGCAACCGGCGTGATCACAAAGCCGCTAACGCTGGGCATGAGTACCGGACCGCCTGCCGATAGAGAGTATGCCGTCGAACCCGTGGGCGTAGCCACGATCATGCCATCCGCACGGTAACTGGAAACGAATGCCTTGTCGATGAAGAGATCGTAAGTGTTGAGTCGGGCTAGAGCAGTCTTATTCACAACTGCGTCGTTGAATACCTGGTAATTTCCCAAAACTTCGTCTCCGCGCAATAATTCGACCTGCATCAGCGACCGATGTTCGACCGTGGCACGCTTCTGCGCGATGGCCTCGAGCATGGGATAGAGCGATTGCAACGGCACTTCCGTCAGGAATCCGAGGGATCCCAGGTTAACTCCCAACAGAGGAACATCGACTGTCGCGGTAACGCGCGCCGCTGACAAGAGTGTTCCATCGCCGCCCAGCACGACCACAAGATCCAGGGGCCGCGCGGCCATTTGCGCCCGTGGCACAACCTCGGGCCCATTGGTATATAACGCTGTTTGCTGATCGATAACGACTTTATAGCCGTGTTCAGTCAACCATGCGAGCAAACCAGGAAGAATCTGCGCGACCGCCGGTCGATTGGGCCGTGAAATGATAGCGGCGGTTTTCTCTGTGGACGCTCGCGGGCTGGGCATGGAATGGTGAAAGAAAGATTGTACAAAATCCGTAAGTTTTCACCACAGCGGACACAAACCATTTCCAGGAAATCAGAATACGCCGTAGAGAAGGAACTCGCGATTGCCTTCAACGCCCTGAATGGGAGATTCGATCGAATCCGTTTTTGCTGCGCCCAGATTTTGGAGCCCGGTTCTCACCTTCTCTACCGCCGCCAGTTGTACGCTCTCATCGCGAACAATGCCTCCTTTGCCCACATGTTCGCGGCCTGCTTCGAACTGCGGTTTGACCAGTACGACAATCTGTCGTTCTTTGCGCTCGGCGGGCGATTCTGGAAATGCTGCCCGAATCACGGCAGGAAGCACCAGGGTCGCAGAGATAAAAGAAACGTCCATTGCAATGAAATCTACCGTCGCGCCGAGCGCTTCATGCGTTAAGTAACGAGCGTTGGTTTTTTCCAGAAGGCGCACTCGCACATCCTGGCGAAGTCGGAAGTCCAACTGACCATAGCCAGTATCGATTGCGATGACGTGCGACGCTCCGCCCTGAATAAGACAATCCGTAAATCCACCGGTGGAAGCTCCTACATCAAGACAAGTCTTGCCAGCTACAGCGATCTTCCAGTGCTCGATCGCTCGCAGTAGCTTCAGGCCGCTGCGGCTCACATATTTCAGATCTTCGCCGAGCAGGCGAATCTCACACTCCTCGGAAACTTGCGCGCCGGCTTTCTCGATCTTCTGGTCATCCGCCAAAACTTTGCCCGCAAGAACTAGGGCCTGAGCGCGCTCGCGCGACGCCGCCAAACCGCGGTCCACAAGAAGTTTGTCGATTCTGGTTGTCAAAGCTATTTTCGTCAAGAAATATTTTGCCAGAACGCCTAACACGAAAGTGCCAGCACTCGCTTCAGTGCAAAGTGTTGAAGCATCTCTTAGGGAAGCACTTAGGCTAGCACTTTGGCATTTTTCCACAGCATTTTCCACGAACGTGTTGAAAACTTCGGTCCGCAGAATGCCTCAGTGACTCTCGAGCGCCGATCCTATAAAAAATAAAAGCCGCCCGAAACCGGCGCGGCTCTTTCATTTTGTTTCCTACTTCTTGCTTGTTTCCAAAATCATCCCGCTACTTCTTCGAGCAGTTTCTGATCGATATCAAAGTTCGAATGCACGTTCTGCACATCGTCGTGCTCTTCGAGCGCTTCCATAAGGCGAATCATGGTATTGGCCGCCGCGCCTTCCACCTTGATGTAGTTCTGCGGAATCATCGCGATACTGGCGGATATCGGCTCAATGCCAGCTTTTTTCACAGCTTCCAGCACCGCTTCGTAGGCTGATGTATCGGTCAGGATTTCCCAGTTGTCGCCGTCGTCATTCAAATCTTCGCCGCCCGATTCGAGAACTATGTTCATCAAATCATCTTCTTTAGCAGCGGCCTTCGCGATCAGGATGTCACCTTTCTTGTGAAACATCCATGAGACAGCACCGGCTTCGGCCATGTTGCCGCCGTTCTTGCCAAAGACGTGGCGAATCTCACTGACCGTGCGGTTGCGATTATCGGTATTGATGTCAAGCAATACCGCGACGCCGCCGGGCCCGTAACCTTCGAGCGAAAATTCCTCATAGGTCGCACCGGGCAATTCTCCGGTACCACGCTGAATGGCGCGCTTGATGTTGTCGGCGGGCATGTTCTCTGCCTTGGCCGCTACGATGGCACCACGCAGGCGCGGGTTGGAGTCAGGATCGCCGCCGCCATTCTTTGCGGCAATGCTGATTTCCTTGATGAGACGGGTGAAAATCTTCCCGCGCTTGGCATCGAGCGCGCCCTTTTTGTGCTTGATTGTGGCCCACTTGGAATGGCCAGACATGGTTAGACCTCGTATCTAAAGATCGCCTTCAAAGAGCCTTGGATGGCAGGATTCGCCTTCAGAGGAGATCACAGGATTGCCTCGATATGTATGCAGGCGAACAGGAATTATAGCACGGAGCCGCGAGCGCTCGCGCGTATTGTAATTCTGGGCGCTGTCCCAACCACCTTTAGGCCAACGCCTAATTTCGCGAGTTGGATCAGTGGCACGTTTACCCAAAAACCGCGTGGCGGATGGAGGTCATGACCCTTGACTCGGTTCGCCATCGCTCCTAACATGCCATCGAAAGCCACTTCGTGTAACTACCTATGGCTGGCCAGCTCCTGGGGCATTACCGGGTCCTCGAAAAGATTGGTTCGGGAGGGATGGGGGAAGTTTTTCGCGCGCGCGACGAAAGGCTGGGCCGCGACGTTGCGCTGAAGCTGATCCGTCCGGCCTCCAACAACAATCCTGATCATTTGCGCCGCTTCGAGCAAGAAGCGCGAGCCGCCGCAGCCCTCAATCATCCCAACATCCTTGCTATTTATGACGTGGGCTTTGAGGGCACTGTTCCCTACATTGTCTCGGAACTGCTCGCGGGAAAAAATCTGCGCCAGCGATTAGAAGAGGGCCGCCTGTCGGTGCGCGAGGCCGCGGACTATGCGCTGCAAGTCGCTCAAGGCCTTACCGCCGCGCATGAACGCCTGATTGTTCATCGCGATCTAAAGCCGGAAAATCTTTTTCTGACGACGGACGGACGCGTCAAGATCCTGGACTTCGGAGTGGCTAAGCTGCAAACGCCGGCCGAAGACGATCGCTCCATCGAAAGCATGACCACGGTGACCAAGCATGGAGCCATGGTGGGCACTGTCGCCTACATGTCGCCAGAGCAACTGCGCGGCAAAAGCGTAGACCATCGCAGCGACATCTTCAGCTTCGGAGCGATTCTCTATGAAATGCTGTCGGGAGCGCGCGCATTTCGTGGTGAAACGGAAGTCGACACCATGACCGCGGTTCTGCGCGAAGAACCTGCCAACACGACGCTGGAAAATGCAGCGGTCCCTCCTGGATATCAAGACATCATCCAACATTGTCTTGAAAAAGATCCGCAGAATCGCTTTCAATCGGCGAAGGATCTCGCTTTCGCATTGCAGACTCTATCGGCCTCATCGCCTGTAAGAGTTTCTCCGTCTTCAAAGACAAAAAGAATTCGAAATCGCGCCCTGCCCTGGGCGCTCGCAGCCGTTTTGGCGGTGGCAATTGCACTTTTGGCAACTGCCCAGCTGCTGCGAACTACGGCTCCGCCCCCCTCCTACCGTCGTTTGACTTTCGAAGCGGGCACGGTGTACTCGGCGCGATTCGCGAACGACGGTGAGTCGATTCTCTACAGCGCCGCATGGAACAACCAACCACTGCAGCTTTTTTCCACGGTAGGAAATTCTCTATTGGCCCAGCAACTGAATTTGCGCGATGCCAATCTGTTGGCCGTTTCCCGCAACAACGAACTGGCGGTCGTGCTGCGCGGCACGCACAATGGTCAACTCGAAACCGTTGGCGGAATGCTGGCTCGTGCACCGCTGGCCGGAGGATCTCCAAAAGAATTGCAGGCCGATGTGCGCTGGGCCGACTGGGACGCGCAAGGCAACCTGGCGGTAGTAAATTATGTCGACGGTCACAGCCGTTTGGAATATCCGATCGGCAAGCCGCTCTACCAGAGCGCAGGATGGATCGGCAACATTCGCTTCTCTCCACAAGGCGACCGCATCGCTTTCATGGATCACCCGGCTCTCTGGGACAATCGCGGAGCCGTTTGCGTCGTCGATCTGGCAGGCCACGTTCATACTCTTACAGCCGAGTACGAGTCCGAGCAGGGAGTCGCCTGGCATCCGAATGGGAAGGAAATATGGTTCACCGCGGGCGAAAAGGGCACGAGCCTGAGCTTGATGGCGGTTAGCTTGTCGGGCAAGGTTCGCAGCGTCCTTAGCCTGCCCATGGGAATCACTCTGCAAGACATCGCCTCTGACGGCCGGGTATTGGTTGCGTTGAATTCAAAGCGTCTGGCGATGGCTTTCAGCACTTTAGGCAGCAAGGAAGATGTGGAACTGTCGTGGCACGACTGGAATGTCGCCAAGGGCATCTCGCCCGATGGAAAATCTGTCCTGTTTGAAGACGCCAGCGAAGCTGCTGGCTCCGGTTACGCCGTAGCCTTGCGAAAGCTGGATGGCAGTTTGCCGGTTCGTTTGGGCGAAGGCAGCGCTGGCGGACTTTCTCCGGATGGGAAATGGGCAATTTCCGTGACCACTGGCCAGCCGCCGCAAGTGACCCTGCTACCCATTGGCGCGGGCCAGCCGCGATCGATTGACGTCAGCGGCTTGGAACATATCCAGAGTGGTTGGGCTCGCTTCCTGGAAGACGGGCAACGAATCATCGCCAATGGCAATGAGCGCGGGCACGCGACCCGTTGCTACGTGTTAGACGTGGCTGGCGGAAAACCGAAAGCGGTGATGCCGGAAGGAACTGTGTGTGGCCCATCGTCACCCGACGCCCGGTTCGTGGTGGGAGTCGGGCCGAACTCCGCGGTGGCCATTTATCCGATCGGAGACGGGTCCCCTCGGTCGATTCCCGGGCTGGAAGCGGGATTCCTGCCCGTTCAATGGTCGAGCGACGGTTCCGTGCTCTATGGCTATCACACCGGCGAACTTCCCAGCAAAGTTTACAAAGTCGCAATCAACACTGGAAAGCAAACCATGGTCGAGGAGTTGCGGCCCGCAGTTCCTGCAGGTGTGGTGATGGTCGCTCCAATCGTTGTGAATCGCAGCGGAACAGAATTCGCCTACAGCTATAGCGAAGTCTTGTCCGTCTTGTATTTGATTTCGGGCTTACACTAGCTGCAACCTGCTTCCCGTCGATTACTTCGTGAGCCTAGTCCAGCGAGCCCGCAAAATCGGCTGCAACATAATGAAAGAAAATCGAAGTCGACGTTTGCCCATCGCCCAAAGGGCTGCGGTAGTGGGGCAATCGCGTTCCCCGGTAGGCCAAACCATCTCCCAGCGCCTGGTAGACGGTGACTGAGCTGGTAGGCGTATCAAGGCGAATGGGCCAGGGCGTGGCGAGAGTCGGCTCGGGAGAAAAATCCAGGCAGAGCGTCACGCTGAATTCGCACTGTTCCCGGTCAGTGTGCTTCTTCAGTTCTGCTCCGCTCAAGTACGAAGCGAAATAAACATACGATGGTTTGAGCAGTTCTCCGGCGACTGCGCTCAACGTCGCCGTGATATCGTGGTGGAAAAAACGCGCCACCGCGTCGTTGGAGCCCACATAGCGGCGAAGGCTTTGCCCGTCGCCGAGCCGGATCGCGCCGGTGCGAATCAAATACCGGTAATAGCGGCGTAACGCTGCGATGTGAAACGGATGAATTAAGCCAGCGAGCGGCGCATACCCTTTCTCGCGGAATTCCGAACCCGCCTTCTTTAATCTCTGTTCCCGTTCATAATGGATCTGGCCGGAATGGTCCTCAGGAACCAGTATGTTCGCTGCCTGCAGCAAACACCGTTCCTTCTTTGCCAACGACGACGGCGCTGGTTCATTCGCGCGCATAGCGCGCAACCAATCTTCCAATTGCGGCCCGAGCCAGAAAGGCTGAAGATTTCCGGTTGCGCGGCTGGCTACCCAGACCATCGCTCCCTGCAACGCGAATCCCGAGAATATTTCGTTCTGCGACGCAAGTTCTTCCGGTATTCGTCCTGCATCGAAAAAAAAGCACTCGGGATTCAGATAGAGCGGTTGATCTCGATCTTGATGAACTTCGAATGATCGCAAAGTGTGCCGCGGGATGAGGTGCAGCGGCAATTCATCCAGTAGACAGTAGAAGCGATCGGGAGGAAGTATCGCGGCATAGGTCTGCCGTGACACTCCTCCCATTAGGGTCGTCATCCATTGCAGCCACGCCGGATTGTTTAGCGACGAAGCCATCCGTTTAGGGTAAAGCGGCTGTCGGCGAAATTCTGCGACTTGCATTTCACCGGCGTGACCTCATGCAGCAATTCGCACCGGAAGAAGACCATCTGGTTCTGTTGCGGAGCGATGGTTTGATAACTGCCTTCGCTGATGTAGGCTCCTCCTCTTAATCGCGCATCGTGGATGCGCAATTCGCCGCCTTCGAAGCGCCGGGGCTCGGCATGGAAAAAATAAACGAAGGTAAGGTGTCGTGACGCCACCCGATCGCTGCCATTATCGCTATGGAAGTGAAAGAAATCGCCGTCGTTGCTGGCGGTGATTTGGGCTTCCACATCGGAGATAACAAATTCCTCCATGGCAAGTTTTTCAAGAACCTGCGGCAACACAACGTTGATGCGGGCGAGCATCCGATCCTGATGATGAGCCAGGTCCATCAGTACGCGAGAGCGCCGATGCTCGTAATTGACAATGCCGCCGTCCGCGACTGGAGAAACCACTTCGCTGGCGCTGAAGTCGGCCTCGTGCTCCAGCGTGAAACGCATCAGTTCCTCAAGCTCCTGAGGCGCAAGGAATTCATCGAGAACAACGCATTGGGCCTGCAGTAACGAAGGACGCTCGATGGTCGCGGCACTTGTTTCTAAAACAGTCGTCGTGCGAACTGCACTTGGTCCAGGCCCTTGCGAGGGGGGTTGAGGCTCACCTGGCGTCTTCATGGGCGGACCTGGGGGCTGCGGCGCTTTTTGCGGCGTTTTGTGCGGAGCTTTTACGCTCGGTCCCGGCCCTTGCGAGGGAGGTTGTGGCTCGTCCGGTGTGCGCATCGGCGGACCAGGCGACTGAGGCGCCTTTTGCGGAGTTTTGGGCGGCGCCTTCACACTCGACGGTCCAGGTCCCTGCGAGGGCGGCTGAGGTTCTCCGGGGTTCCCCGCGAAGATGTCAGCTGTTCTTGCCCCAATCGAATCGTCGAGTGGCAAGCTTTCGCCCTCGAGAATGTGTTCCACAATGCTGCCGCCCAGCACCGCGAAGGCACGTTGTGCTACGGTTTCGCCAACCGCGGACGCAATGATGGCTCTGACCGCTTCCAGCGTTTCCTCATTTCCGCTACTTGCCGCTCTGGCATGTTGAAGCAGAGTCGCCACCAGCGCGCGCTCCTGCGGACTGAGAATCCGTTCGTCCCTTACCAATGCTTCGGAAAAAGAATCCAGAATCTGCTTCGACGTCATAGCAGACACGCCTCCCCGCGTGTTTTGAAACGCAATCAGGTTTTGGGGCCCGACTTACTGGGGAAGACGCACCGACAATATACCTAGAGCCTGTTGAAAACCAAGAAAAATCTGTTAACTCTTTTTTGAGCGGAGCAGCTTATGTTTTGAGGAGAGGAGATTAGCGGTTCGCCAGGGCGCCGACCACCGACTGGAAAATCTTCATTCCGTCGGTGCAACCCAATTCCCGCTCGGCTGAGCGCTCCGGATGCGGCATCATTCCCACTACATTTCCGCCCGGACTGCAAATTCCAGCAATGTTCTCAAGAGATCCGTTGGGATTAGCTGCAGCGTTAATCTCGCCAGCCGGGGAGCAATAACGAAACACCACACGATGGTCTCCGTGTAATTCTTCAAGCGTTTCGGAATCGCAGAAGTAGTTGCCCTCCATGTGGCCAATCGGGATCGTGAGCACTTCCCCTTGAGCGCAGGCATTCGTGAAGGGAGTTTCAGCATTTTCCACACGCACCTGTACCGGCTTGCAGACATACTTGAGGCCAACATTGCGCATGAGGGCGCCAGGCAGCAGCCCCGACTCGCACAGGATCTGAAATCCATTACAAATGCCCAGGACCAGCCCGCCGCCATTCGCGAACTTGCGTACCGATTCCATCACCGGCGAGAACTTCGCAATCGCGCCCGTCCGCAGGTAATCCCCATAAGCGAAGCCCCCCGGCACGATGACGGCATCGCAACTCTCCAGGTCGTTCGATTCATGCCAAAGAAACGTCACCGGCTGCCTGGCCACTTGTTGAATTGTCCAGAAGGCATCGTGATCGCAGTTCGAGCCTGGGAAGATGATGACGCCGAATTTCATGAATGCCCTCTGTCGAAGGAATTTGAGCCTAGTCTAGCACGCTCGCAAAAGCTGCCCTGTGACGGACCTCCCGACGGCCCCCTAGCTAATCAGACTGAATAAGTCACAAAGACCTAGATCGCAGATGCATCCGGCACGCTACCGACTTGGTTCCATTCTTCCTGCCAAAGACGGAGATTTCTTGACATGGGAAAGTGTTAAATGTATTGTCTCGACGCATCACTTATGCGCCAGACAATTACTGGCGTGCTCCACAAATCGATCAGCTCGAATCGATCAGCTCGAATCAAATAAAGCTCGGCCCGCAGCAGTGACCGGTCTCTGCTTTTCCCCCTTCAGGCCGGAGGCGCCTGCGGCAACCTGTACCTCTACAGAGGAATAGCGCCATGTCGTCTGCTCGTCGCCACTTACCCAGTGTCGTTTCTTTTTTTTGCGTGCTCATCGCCTCCGTCGCCCCGGGCCCCGTTTGGGCAGTGAACTTCCAGCCAGTCTCGCCGGACGAATTGAAGATGACCAGCGAGCCCAAGGCTCCGGGAGCGCCCGCCATCATTCTATTCCGCGAAGTCGATCGTGACGACCGCGGCCACACAGCTCACGAAGATGTGTACTTCCGCATCAAGATATTGACGGAAGAAGGACGCAAGTACGGCAATATTGAAATTCCCTTTTTCAGGCAAGAAGGCAGCGTGATTAATATTCACGCCCGAACTATCGAACCAGATGGCTCCATCATTAACTTCGGCGGCAAGGCCTTCGACAAGTCCATCGTCAAAGCCCGTGGCGTGAAGTACATGGCCAAGACCTTCACCCTGCCCAACGTGCAAGTCGGCAGCATCCTCGAGTACTACTACACTACCGACCTCAGCGAAAACTTTATCTTCGACTCGCATTGGATTCTCAGTGACGAATTGTTCACCAAAAACGCAAAGTTTTCTCTCAAACCTTACGTCAGCGATTACCGTCCCATTAGCGTCCGCTGGACCTGGAACCATCTGCCGCCGGGAACCGCGCAACCGGCGCAAGCGCCCGATCATGTAATCCACCTGGACGCCAACGATATTCCGGCTTTTCAAACCGAAGACTACATGCCGCCCGAAAACGAGATGAAGTCCCGGGTCGATTTTATTTACAGCGACGATTTTATTGAGACTGAGCCGGACAAGTACTGGAAGAAAGTAGGCAAGAAACGCAACGAGCAGTTGGAAAGCTTCATCGGCAAGCGAAAAGCCATGGACCAGGCCGTCGCTGAAATTGTTGCTCCTGGGGATTCGCAGGAAGTAAAGCTGCAAAAAATCTATGCTCGCGTACAACAGATTCGAAATACCTCTTACGAAGTCAGGAAGAGCGAACAGGAGCAGAAGCGCGACAAAGAAAAACCTGCCGACAACGTGGAAGCGATCTGGAAAGACCAGTATGGCAACGGGCAACAACTTACATGGCTTTTTCTCGCTCTGGCACGGTCTGCCGGATTCGAGGCGTCAGGCATGTGGTTAGCTGACCGCTCGCACTATTTTTTTGTCCCTCAGACCATGGACGGCCAGAGGCTTGACGCCAACGTTGTGGTCGTAAAGCTCAATGGCAAAGATGTCTTCTTCGATCCCGGCGCGGCCTTCACTCCATTCGGCATGTTGCCTTGGGTTGAAACCGGCGTGAAAGGATTGAAACTCGACAAAGACGGCGGAACATGGCTGCAAACCACGCTTCCCTCCAGTAAAGAATCCACTGTCCTCCGCAAGGCGGAATTGAAGCTGGACGAAACCGGAGAACTGGAGGGCAAGCTCACCGTTACTTACACGGGTCTGGAGGCTACGCGCCGCCGCGTGGAAGAACGTTTGGCGGATGAGACAGAGCGCAAAAAATTTCTGGAAGACGAAGTCAGAGAGGCCATTCCAATCGCCTGCGACGTCGAACTTACCAACCAGCCGGAATGGAAACGTTCCTCGCCGGCGCTGGTGGCCGAATATACGTTGAAGGTCACGGGATGGGTCTCGGGCGCTGGACGCCGCGCTCTCTTGCCAGTGGGCCTCTTCGCCGCGCCAGAAAAGCATTTATTCGATCACGCGTTCCGCGTACATCCCATTTATTTCGCGTTTCCTTTCCAGCGCGTCGACGATGTCAGCATCGATATGCCCTTGGGTTGGCAGATCGCCACGGTTCCAAAGGCGCAGAACTTAGACGCGAAAGCAATCACCTATGTTCTTGAGGCAACAAACGACAAAGGCACGCTGCACCTGAACCGTTCCTTGAACGTCGACGTCATGTTGCTGCCTGCCGAAAACTATGTAACCCTGCGCAAAATCTTTCAGATCGTGAGGTCCGGCGATGAAGAACAAGTCATCCTACAGCCCGGTGGAAGTACTGCCAGCAATTAGTTGGCGCGCTCTCAGCGCCCTGCTGTGCGCCCTGCTGTGCACGCTTGCGGTTCCGCCTCGCGCTGCAGCGGCCGACGCGCCCGCATGGATGCATGCCGCGGCCGCCGCTCCATTGCCTCCGCACGACGAAAAAACAGACGCCGTTCTGCTCTACTCAGAGCAAATCGTAAACGTGCAATCCGCTGACAGGATCAAGACGCGCGTGCGCATGGTTTTCAAGATACTCCGACCGGGTGGACGCGATTACGGAATGGCCGCCGTCCCCTTTAACGCTCACCGTAAAATCAACGGGCTTCGCGGCTGGTGTATTCCAGCCGAAGGGAAAGACTATGAGGTAAGAGATAAAGAGGCAGTCGAAGTCTCTCTTCCTAAAATAGCCGGCAGCGAATTGATCTCGGACGTGAAAGAGAAGCTGCTGCAAATTCCCGCACCCGATCCGGGCAGCGTTGTTGGTTATGAATATGAAGCCGATGAGCAGCCCATGGTGTTGCAGGATGTCTGGATTTTTCAACAGGAAGTTCCTGCGCGGGAACAGCATTACTCGCTGCAGCTTCCCTCGGGATGGGAGTACAAGGCGTCGTGGATCAATTATTCCGAAGCCAAGCCCACGCAAAGCGGCAACAATCAGTGGGATTGGGCGATCAGCGACGTGCCGGGGATTCGCAAGGAAGCTGAGATGCCGCCTATCCACGGTGTCGCCGGCCAGATGATCGTTTCTTTCTTCCCTCCGGGTGGCGCTTCCGCCAACGGTTTCAGCAGTTGGCAACAAATGGGCAGCTGGTATCTCAACCTGACCAACGGCCGGCGCGATGCTTCTACACAAATCACGCAGCAAGTCGCCACTCTCACCGCTTCCGCGCGTACTCCGCTGGACAAAATGAGAGCTTTGGCCCAGTTCGTTCAACATGACGTCCGCTACGTCGCAATCGAACTCGGCATCGGAGGTTGGCAGCCTCATACCGCTTCCGACGTGTTCGCGCACCGCTATGGCGATTGCAAGGACAAAGCTACGCTGCTGAGTTCGATGCTCAGCCAAGTTGGCGTGGAATCTTTTTATGTGGTCATCAATTCAGAACGCGGATCGATCACTCCTCAAGTGCCCGCCAATGTCGGCGGTTTCAATCACGTTATCCTCGCCATTAAATTGCCGCCCAATACGTCCGATTCTTCGCTGGTCGCCACGATCCGACATCCCCGCTTCGGTACCCTGCTTTACTTCGATCCCACGAACGAGCTGACACCCTTCGGAGAAATTGGCGAATATCTTCAGGCGAACTACGGCCTGCTGGTAACGCCTGAAGGAGGAGAGTTGGTCGAGTTGCCGGAACAGCCCTCCGCCATGAATAGTATCCAACGAACCGCCAAGCTCACGCTGGATCCGCAGGGCACACTGAGTGGGCAGGTCAGCGAAACACGACTAGGGGATCGTGCATGGTCGGAACGCGAGCGTCTGCGCTCGGTGTCGAAATCTACCGACAAAATAAAGCCCATTGAGGATTTGCTCGCAGGCTCCTTATCGCTATTCAGCATTACCCAGGCCAGCATCGACAACCTGAACCAGACGGATCAGCCTTTCGGTTTCCATTACACGTTCATAGCCCACAATTACGCAAAGAATGCCGGCGGCCTGCTGTTAGTTCGCCCCCGCGTGCTGGGCGTGAAAACGAATGGCCTTTTGGAAACGAAAGAGTCCCGCAAATTCCCCATCGAATTCGAGGGTCCCTCGCGCGACACCGATACTTTCGATATCGCAATTCCGGCCGGTTATGTGGTCGACGACATTCCGCCGGCCGTCGACGCTGACTACGGTTTCGCCAGCTACCACGCGAAAACCGAAGTCAACGGAAATCTGATCCATTACAGCCGCACCCTTGAAGTCAAAGAATTGAGCGTTCCCGTTAGCCGCGCCGACGATCTGAAGAGGTTCTATCGCATCATTGCGGGCGACGAACGCAACACTGTCGTTCTGAAGACGCAGTGAAGCAAACAAAAAGAAAATTAAGAGAAGCTTTTGACGCGTCTCCCCGGCTGGTTCTGCGCGCGCACGCCCTTCGGCGCACTCGTGTATAAAGTCCGCATGCGATTTCTGTTAATAGTGTTGCTGACTTTATCAGCGCTCAGTTTCGCCGAGGTCTCTCACCAGACAGATCTGGATCGGGCTGCCTTCGCCTTGCTCCAGCAAGACTTCACTGCATTCGATCCTCATTACGAAGCCGAGCATCAGCTGAGAGTGGCCCGAACCGTGGTTTTGGCCAAGCAGATGTTCGAAGCCGAAGCCAAAGGCGAAATAACTACCTGCGGCCATCAGATTCTGTTTGAACTCGGGTCCCTGTTGATCAGTTCGGCCGACTTTAAGCAGATCGACGGACGGCTGCATGATCTGGAAACAAGCGTCGGACATCCCTCATCGGACAAGGCCGACACCGAGGGTTTGTGGGGTTCCTGCTATCAAGCCTGGTATCTGAAGTTGTACGCGACCTATGATTACCTGGAAGCTCACGCCCCCGACGAACCGGCGCCGCATCCGCTTCCGGCTTTTCTGACACGGGCCTCAACCCCCGAAAAGCTCACTGCCTATCTTGACGCGCTTTCTGTATCCGACGTTCGTTACTCCGGCGTCGATCACGAGCCGGAATTTAACGAGACTGTAGCCACGCTGCTACGAATGATTGTTCGCCGCCAGCCGGAGAACTATACGGTTGATCCGGCTTTACGCGATGCTTTGCTGGATCGCCTGCTGCATCACTATCGCAACCAGGAAACCGGCTTCTGGGGAGAACGCTATCTCCGCGACGGCCGCGAGGATTTTCCCGACGACCTCAGCATGACGTTTCACGTGATCTCCTACCTCAAGGGAAGGGTGCCGGATATGCCGCGCGTCATCGATACCACGCTTGCCATTAAGGATTTCGATTACCCGGCAGGATGGCTCTGGAAGGGACAGTTCTGGAATCACACCAACATGGACGTGGTTACGTTATTTCGTTACGGCTGGTCACAGGCGAGCGTAGCCCAACAGAAAGCGATAGCTGCGGAAATCGGTCGCATGTTGAACTGGTGCTATCGTGATTCTCTGCAAGCGGACGGATCGTTCAAAATAAATATTGCTGACGGCTCGCTGGAAGATGCCGAATATTACGGCACATCCTTTCTCGCCCGCATTGGATTCTTCGACCCTAAGCAGCGCTTTTGGACAGCCCAGGGGTTTCCAGAAGCTACAGAAGTAAGAAAGCGCAATCTCGGCTTCGTCCAGGCGCACCGGAGCTCCGGACCTACTGGAGATAACTATCGCAGCACTCTGGAAGCGCTCCAAATAAAGTGAGCTTCTACTGAGGATTCTGCGAAGGCGGGACTGCTGGTGAGTTTTTTGACGCCGCCCCGGAACCGTCGGGCGGCGGCGTTGTGATGGGCTGGTCTGAGATTGGTTGGCCGAGCGCCGCCGCTGTCCCGTTGTTTTGGGCGGTCGACAAATTGCCCGCGTAACTTTGCGGAGGATAACCTCTGGCTTGCACAATTGCCCAGTGCCACTCCTCGTCCGGGGCAAGCTCCAGGTTTAGCGGCGCGCTGAAAACAGTTGTAGCCGAAGGAGCCGCGGCCGCTCGCATGCGATAAATAACCGTTACATCCGGTTTCTTCTCGGGACGAACTTCAGACTGTTGCGACGCGTTGACAGCCGCGGTGGGCAATAATGTCGCACCGCCGCTGAAGCTCGCCTCAGACGAAGAAGCTGGAAACTTCTTGACCACGGTCAATGCCACGCTAACTTCGCTAACGTGCCAGTCCGTTCGGTTGTAAAGGGCAACGATTAATGCATCGCCTTCAATGGTGGCCGGCCCTTCCAGCTTGCTCATTTCGCTGAGCGGCAACTGCATCTGCGCGTAGGAACTGGATAGCAACGACTTCGCATTCGCACTAAACGAAAGATTGCAAGTCGCATCGGGCGCGGCTGCCTGAAGCTCTTTGCTTGCTCCCGCCAGCAGAAACTTCAGCGCCGAGCCTGCCGCGCGTCGACTCTCCGCCTGTTCCATCACTTTGGTCAGATTGTCGTCGTCAATCACGTCCTGAGGCGGCGGACTCTTCTTTCGCAGGTTGCGGGCAATGTCTCCCAGTGGCGCATCGTTGGGATCGTACTCTTGAGCCTGGTCCGAAGTTTGATTCGGAGCTTGAGCCTGGGCCGGAACATGGTTCCTGTCTACGCTGGAATCGTCCTGTGCGACTAGGTATGCAGGCAACAGCGCGGCCAGCATCACCGGCAGCGGCAGGAGCAATCGAATCTTTGAAAGCCGCAGCATAGAGCTCAGATCGGACCGCAACCGCTTCCAGCGAGGACGCGAAAGGGTTATCCCTGAACTGATTGTATGGAGAGATCGAAGAAACCGGGAAGATTTGGGCAAACCTTGGTAACAGTACTGAAGGCGGAGGCAAGTGATGGGCGTGCGTTGACGAAATGGAAGCGCAACGGGCACGCACGCCCACGCTCGAAACGCTTTCTACAGAAGGCCTTGCGACCGGAACCGGGTGACTGGGTCCGCGACCGGCAGACCTTGCCGCCGAAATATCCAGCGGGCCACCGCAAAGCCTAACGCCGCGTAGCACAAATGCATCATTCGCATAAATACCCCCATTCAGGATCGAATCGCGGGACCCTCAGGGGAGGAACCAACATCTGGTTCTATCGTCACCATAGCAACAGGCTTGAGACCCAGCAAGGCACAACAGTGCCATCAAAATGGCACGGAGGTCATGGGGGTAACACGCAGGGGTGATCGCCTCAAGCGGAACACGTGACGAGGTTAAAGCTTCAGCTGTTCCCCGGCGACAAATCGAAATGCAAAGCTCAGTGCGCAGCCGCCGGCTCGTCCATCGACCGGCCCGCGGGCGGGACGACAACGGTCGACAATCTGCCCTCGGCGGTCAATTTCTGAAAGGCAGCCAGATCGCGCCGCTGCAAGTCCTCCCAGCGCCCGATCAATTCCCCGCTCTGCCGCTTCAACTTCTCGAATTCTTTTTGCTCGGCCTCGGTCGGAGCGGAGTCCGCATTACCAGCATCCATTGCGAGGAAGGCCAGCTTCGCATCCAGTTGTGGAGGATAGGCCAACGAATCTTCGTTGGAGCTGATGGTCAGGTTGATAAGGTCTTCGCGCACCGCAACCAGTTTCTTCTCCAGATCGTCAGCCGCGGCGACTACAGTCTTAGCGCTGGCGTTCTCCGGCAGGCGCCGTTTCAGACCTGCTAGCTGCGAACGCACGTCCTGGATCTGATTGACCGTGTCATACACACGGCTCAACTCATCCCGCGTCTGCAATAGCAGATTAAACTGGGCTTCCAAGTCAGCCTGGCTCACCTTGACTCGCGGATCCAGTTTCAAATCGAGAGCTGCCGTCTGTGTTTGCGCCCCTAGTGTGATTCGAACCTGGTAATGCCCCGGCACCGCCGCTGGCCCATGCGCTCCCGCGCCATATTCCCACAGGTAATAACCCGGCACATGACGCGCGTCATCATAGCGCAGATCCCACACGAATCGATTCAGCCCGGCTTCGGGTTTGATTTCCTTTTCCGGCTTTTTGTCGTCCGGATCGAGCGGCTCCTCCAGTGTTTCGTACTCGGCACTGGAATATTTTCGAATCGCTTTGCCCGAGGCATCGAGGATTTCAATTTTGGTCTCGGTCCCATCCTTCGGCGCATCTTTGAGGTAGTAATAAATCACCGCGCCTGCCGGCGGATTCTGTCCCGTCAGTTTTGAAGGATGACGTTCGCCGCTCGCCCCCGCCTGAATGCGATATGCCGTCGCAGGCGTGTACAGAAACGCATCCTTCTGCACAACGTCGTCACTGTACTGCCGCAGCGGAGAGAGATCGTCAAGAACCCAGAACGCACGGCCGTGCGTCGCCACGACGAGATCGTTGTCTTTGATCTCCAGATCATGCACCGGCGTAGTCGGCAGGTTCAACTTCAGCGCACGCCAATGCGCGCCGTCGTCAAAGGAAACATAAATTCCCTGCTCTGTTCCCGCGTAAAGCAGGCCACGCTTTTTCGGATCTTCACGCACGACACGAACAAAGGTTGTGTCCGGAATCCCCTGCCCCAGTTTCGTCCAGCTCTTACCGTAGTCGCTCGTCTTATAAATGTAAGGACGCAGATCGTCGAACTGATGACGATCAACGGCGACATACGCGGTACCCCCATCAAACGGTGAGGGATCGATCTGGCTGATGCGGCTCCACTCCGGCATATCTTTCGGAGTAACATTGTTCCAGGTTTTGCCCTCGTCTTTCGTGAGCTGAATCAGGCCATCGTCGGTGCCCACCCACAGCAATCCCTTCGTGACCGGTGATTCCGCCAACGCAAAAATAGTGTCGTAATATTCCGTTCCGGAATCGTCCAGGGTAATGTCGCCGCCGGAAACTTTCTGTTTTTCTTTGTCATTGCGTGTGAGATCAGGACTGATCGCTTCCCAGTGCACGCCGCCGTCTGTAGTTTTAAACAGCCGCTCACCGCCGTGATAAAGCGTGTTGGGGTCGTGCGGAGAAAGCAGCACTGGCGCGGTCCATTGGAAGCGATGCTCCAGATTTGCCGCTCCGTGCGCGTCGGAAAGCTCCGGCTGCTCCGTAATCGCCTTCACCTGCCCAATGTGCCGGTCATAGCGCGTAATGTTTCCCTGATAATCTGCGGCATACACAATATTTGAGTCGCGCGGATCGGGCGCAATATAGCCGGCCTCTCCACCGCCCACGTCATACCAGTCGCTGCGATCGATCGAGCCGTCGTCGCTGCGGCTGGCGATCGCGACGGTTCCACTATCCTGCTGCGCTCCGTAGACGCGATATGGCGTCGCGGAGTCCGTGATCACGTGATAGAACTGCGCGGTAGGCTGGTTCTCCTGACGCGTCCAATTCTTGCCGCCGTCCAGCGTGACCGTGACTCCGCCATCGTTCGACGCAATCATGCGTCGTGTATTCTGCGGGTCGATCCAGAGTCCGTGATTGTCGCCGTGCGGCACGCGAACTTTGTTGAAGAGATGGCCCCCGTCGGTGGACTTGTAGGCTTCCACATTCATGATGTAGAGGACGTTTTCATCTCGCGGATCGGCGATCACGTGCATGTAGTACCACGGCCGCTGCCACAAGCTATGGCTCCCGTTCACCAGTTGCCACGATTCGCCACCGTCGTCAGAACGGTACAGCCCGCCATCCGGATTGTGCGCCTCAATCAGCGCATAAACACGGTCGGAATTCGCAGCTACAGCAACGCCAATTTTTCCGTACGGCCCCGCCGGCAGGCCGTGCGCCGACAGCCGTTTCCAGGTCGTTCCCCCGTCATTCGATCGGTAAAGTCCGCTGCCCGGACCTCCGCTCGACATGCTCCACGAGGTGCGCCGTGCCTGCCATAACGCCGCGAAAAGAATGTTGGGATTATGCGGATCGAAAGCAACGTCGATGCCGCCGGTATTTTCGTCTTTGTACAGAACTTTTTCCCAGGTCTTGCCGCCGTCGGTCGTGCGGAAGATTCCGCGCTCCGTGTTCGGACCGTAAGGATGCCCGAGCGCCGCCACAAAAACGATGTCAGGATTGGTGGGATTAATAATTACTTTGCCGATGGCGCGTGAATCGCGCAGTCCAATATTCTTCCAGTTCTTGCCGCCATCGAGCGATCGGTAAACGCCATCGCCATGCGAAATGTTGCCGCGAATGCAGGCTTCGCCCGTTCCCACATACAGCACGTTGTGATTAGAAGCCGCCACTGCAACGCTGCCGATCGCGGAAGTTCCCTCTTTATCAAAAACCGGCGACCAGGTCATCGCGCCGTCCGTCGACTTCCACACTCCTCCACCGGTCGCTCCAAAATAATAGGTCGTGGGATCGCCCGGAATGCCCGCCGCCGTCAGCGACCGTCCACCGCGAAATGGGCCGATCAGGCGATATTTCATTCCCTTGAAAGCTTTTTCCTCGGGCTTTGAGGCCTCATCAGCTTCAGCTTCGGCATCCGTCGCGCTCGGTGCTTGAACGGGCTGCGTGCTCTGCGTTGTTTGTGACGGCTTCACCGCTTTCGACTGCCGCTCTGGCTTGGCCTGCCCGTAAGCCGTTAGGCAAAACAAAGTCGAGAGTGTAACTGCGAAAACCAACTGAGCAGAGAGAGACGCGTTCCTGCGAAATGTATCTGGGCCCATGTGAGAGTTTCTCCGAGGCAGAAGTAGACGAATGGGTATGGTAACCGCTGCGTAACTTTGCTGCAAAGGGCAACTGGAATCGGACGGTGACGCAATTTGCAGCGATATTCAGGGCATGCCTTCAGGCGTGCCTGCAGGAGCAGGTAGAGTGCGCTGGCTTTAGCCGATGTGCCGTGATTACTCGGAATCGCTGCTGAAATGTCCTCCCCTGCTCGCCGCCAGGCGGACAATCACTTCTTCGACGTCAGCAATTTCTTCGCGGCTTCCAGTTCTTTGCGCTTCGCCGCATCCACCTTGGGATACGACAACTTCAGCCCCTCCAGCGTGTCTACTAATACCGTTGAGACCACCAGCCGTGTAAACCACTTATTATCCGCCGGCACTACATACCACGGAGCATCCTCGCTCGCCGTATTGCGGATCATGTCTTCATAAGCATCCTGATATTCATCCCAATATTTTCGTTCGTGAATATCGGCTGCGGAAAATTTCCAGTTTTTCTCCGGCTGATTCAGTCGAGCCAGAAAGCGCTCCTTCTGCTCCTTTTTCGAAAGATGAAGAAAGAACTTCCGGATGACGGTACCGCTCCGCGTCATGTGCCGCTCGAAGGCACGAATATCCTCGAATCGCTCCTCCCAGATATTCTTGCCAACCAGGGAGGTAGGCGTCTTCTGACTCTTAAGAATCTCGCGATGAACTCGCACCACCAGCACCTCCTCGTAATACGATCGGTTGAAGATCCCGATGTGTCCGCGTTCTGGCAACGAACAGGTCGTCCGCCACAGAAAATCGTGCTGCAATTCAGTTTCGGTAGGTGCTTTAAAGGAGTAAACTTGGCAGCCCTGCGGGTTAATTCCCGACATCACGTGTTTGACGATGCCATCCTTGCCGGCAGCATCCATCGCTTGAAATATCAGCAGAACAGCCCAGTTATCCTGGGCATAAAGCATATCTTGCAACTCCTCCGTTTGGACGATGCGCTCCTGCATCGTTTCCTCGGCATGTTCTTTGGAATGCCAATGTCCAGTGTCCGCAGGATCGTAATCTTTCAAACGAAAATGTTTACCGTGCATCACCCGATAAGTGTTGGCCAGCTTGTCAGTTTTCATCGTGAGTTTTCTCTCTTCAAAATGCGGCGCACCCCGACCGGAATCGTTCTTCAGATAATGGAAGGATCTCCCGTACATCCGCTGTGGGAGTCGAAAGACTCTACAATAGAAGTTATCTCATAAATGTTCCCGCCAGATGCGCTCGAAATGGCAAGCGGCCGGCTTCCGGCGAATCCGCTGCCCAACTGGATTGACTCTCCGCTCCCGGTTGGTGATAGCATCATGGCGCGGCGCATGCAATGATGAACTTTGCCGTAATGTGCTTCGTTTCCGCAAAAAGTTCTTACCCGGAGATATCCTATGAAAGCACTTCCTCTGATTGGCATACTACTGCTGGTTTTGGGCGTACTCTCCTTTATCGTTCCCATGCCGCATCATGAGCATCACGGCATGAGAATTGGGGACGCCAGAGTCGGCGTCGAGACTGAGCACCATGACATGCTTCCTCCTGCGGCGGGCGTTGTTCTGCTGGCCGGCGGCGTACTCGCCCTGGTGTTGGGGTTAAGAAAAAGTTAGTCAAAGAAAAGATTAGCTCTGCGAATATCTTTGATTTGCGTAACGAAGAATTTCCACTTCGCTCGACACCGCTGAGCGGCGCCTCAGGAAGTCTCATTGCTTCGAGTTGCAATCCTGCACATTCTTAAACGCGGCGATTTCGTTTTCGAGCGCCCCGCTGACATTTAAAATCTCGCTGGCATCCAATTGTGCGTGCCATCATTTCCAGATTGTTCAGAAGCAGATCATTCAGAGAAAAATCGTTCAGAAAAAGATCGGCTTTGAAGGGGTCGCAATGAAAAACTTGTGGTGCAGTGCCGGTACTTCGAAGTGGATTCTTGCATTTCTTTTGCTTCAAGCTTCACTGCTGGCCGAGCCGGTCTCGCTCAAACGTGTTGTTCAGCTTGCCCTGACCCACGCGACTGGCGCAGCTATTGCCACTGCCGACGCGCAGCACGCTTCGGCTACCTATCAGGAACTCCGCGACAACTACATCCCGCAGCTCGCAACCGGAGCCGGTCTGGGCTATTCGTATGGCTTTCCCCTGGCGCTGGAGGGGTCGGCGCCTGCTCTGTTTAACTTGACTGCGCAATCGGCTTTATTTAATCCTGCTTTGCGCGATTTCGTGCGGGCCGCCAAGGTCGACTCCGCCGTCGCCGCTCTGAATGCTAAAGACCAGCGCGATCAGATCATCCAGGACGCCGCGTTGAGCTATGCCGATCTTGCCAAATGGGAACAACGCTTGGCCCGGTTGCACGAAACCGAACAGGCTGCCAACAAAATGCAAACGGCTATTGACGAGCGCGTGAAAGAAGGCATTGACAGCCAACTTGACGGCATCAAAGCTCGTCTCTCCGTCGCCCGTGTCCGCCAACGCATCACGGAGGCCGAAGGCGCAGCCGACGTGGCGCGCGAACATCTCTCTAAACTCACGGGAATTCCTGCTGCAAATATTCAGACGGATCCGGACTCCATCCCTGCCCCTCCCGCGACTCCGGCTAACCCGGAAACTGGAAACGAAGGGGCGGCTAAAGAAACTGCCATTTTCAATCCGACCGTGGAAGCCGCCGTGGAACACGCGCGCGCGCAGTACTTGCGCGCTCAGGGAGAACACCGATCTCTTTGGCCGAGCGTCGATTTCGCCGCGCAATACGCTTTACTGTCAAGATTCAACAACTTTCAGAACTACTACATTCCCTCGCGTCCATGCACTACTTCGCTAGGCGAATTCCTGTGTGTGACCAGCAGCTTCCAGCAGAATAACGCCACGATCGGCGTCAGCATCCGATTTCCGCTGCTCAACGCGTCACAGCGCGCCCGTGCTCGCGGCGCCGATGCCGACGCCATAAAAGCCACGAAACAAGCCGAGGCCGCGAAAAACCAGGCATCGGAACAGACGCTGCGTTTGCAGCGCTCTGTCGCCCAAATGCAGGCCGCACGCGACGTTGCTCAATTGGAATACGAAATTGCGCAGAAGAGCCTGACCGCCGTCCAGACACGGATGGATGCGGGCACAGCCACGCTGCACGACCTGGATGACGCTCGCTCGCAAGCCAGCGAACGGTTCATCACATTGCAGGATGTGACGTTCGAACTGGAGCGCAGCCAACTCGGCGTTTTGCGCGCCACGGGAGAACTGGAGAAGTGGGCTTTAGGCACACCGTAAGCTAAACAGGAGAATTTGGAGTATTGGTGCGAGTAGCACGATTCCGCGCCGATTGAGCTGCAGCATTCAACCGTCTTCCGAAACGTCTACAATTCTCCGCGCAGCGTCTTCACCATCGCCCGAATCGCCTTGTCATTACGCCGGTACCAACGCCACTGGCCCTTCTTGGTCGCCTCCACCAGTCCGGCTTTCGTCAGAATAGCCATGTGATGAGAAATCGTCGGCTGCGATAGCCGAACGCGTTCCTCGATGTCCCCCGCACACAGACACGGTTGCAGTGCTGGCGCTTTAGCCCCCGCAGCTCTGGCCTCTGCCTCGCCGTCTTTGAGAGCATGCAGAATGCGGCGCCGCGTTGGATCAGCAATCGCATGCAGCGCGCGGTCGAGACGTGCTTCGCCGGAGGACATGAATGGATTAGTAACGCGAAAATCGACGGGAGTCAATATAGCCAAATTGATACTCGTGTCATCCCCACGAGTGAGCGGGAAGGAATCTGCTCTCGCAATAGCTGCCCAACTACTTCTTTAGAATCGGGCTATACCCATCCGCGATCAACCGAGCGCGCATTGCTTCCGCGTCTTTAATATCGGAGAATGGCCCAACCTGCACGTGAAAAAGTTTGTCAGCTGGTACCGGTGTCGCCACGAACGCTGGATAGTCTTTTTTCTTGAGGGCATCCACTAATGCTTCGCCATCGTCTTGCTTACTGACCGCCGCCACCTGTACGAAATATTCGGCCGACGCGGGCAGAGTTGCGGTTGAGTCAGAAGTTCCCGTTGAAGTTGCTGGTACGGAAGCCGCAGTCGCTGGGGTTGCGGCCGATTCCGGTTTCGCCTCCGCGGCCGGCGTCAACTGTGGGTTCGCATCTTTTTGCTCCACCGACTTATAGAACGTCATGGGCGCCGTGGCCGGCGATCCGCTGCTCGCCTTCGTCGTTCCTGGAACGATCTGCGGCGAAGCGGCCGCGCTGGCCGTGGTGATCGCCGGCTCAGATTTTCGTCCCAGCGAATATCCCAGCCCGAAAAACATCGCGCAGATTCCGACCAGGCCAAAGAACAGAACTAATAACTTACCCGTTCCCAGCGTGATCTCCGTATCTTGTGTAGAAGCCATACTCGTAGAGGCCATAGTTCAACTCCCAAATTCCAGGCGCGGAATGCGGCAAATCATGCTGTCTTCGCCGGCCCCGGCTCCGTTCCGCTTCCGAGCAACTTCTGCAGCCCGGAGAAGAAGTCCACCGGCACTGGGAAAATTACTGTCGTATTTTTTTCCACGCCGATCTCAGTCAGAGTCTGCAAATAACGCAGTTGCACGCTGACCGGCTCCGTTGCCAATAGGTGAGCGGCATCCACCAGTCTTTGCGCGGCGGAAAATTCGCCCTCAGCGTGAATGATCTTCGACCGCTTCTCGCGCTCGGCCTCGGCCTGCTTGGCCATGGCGCGCAACATCGATTCGGGCATGTCGACCTGTTTGACCTCAACGTTTGTGACTTTTACTCCCCAGGGTGAGGTGTGCTGGTCGAGAATGCTCTGCAGGCGAAGATTGATTTTCTCGCGATGCGAAAGGAGTTCATCCAACTCCTGCTCGCCCAGCACCGAGCGTAGCGTGGTCTGCGCGAATTGCGAGGTCTGGTACACGTAATTCGAAACCTCGACCACCGCCTTGTTGGGGTCGATGACGCGTAAAAAGATCACGGCATTCACTTTCAAAGTGACATTGTCGCGCGTAATGATGTCCTGCGGCGGCACTTCCAGCGCCTCCTGCCGCAGCGATACGCGGACAATGCGATCAATCGGAGCGAAGACCAGCGCCACACCCGGCCCCTTGGCCGTGGCCAGCAAGCGGCCCAGGCGAAAGATCACGCCACGCTCGTACTCCGCAAGAATTTTGATGGAACTGAGAAGGTAAATGACGACAACAACAATAACGATCGTGCCAAAACCAAAGCTAATCGATTCCACAAACGCCTCCACCCCTCGGAGCGCGAACAACACTCCTACCGCGGATTGTATAGCAGCCAGAAGCAGCCGGCGCGCAAATCGCAAGTACGAAAGTTACCTGCCCTGATGCGCCAGCCGGGAGACACAAAATGACTTAACTGCGATCCGGATCAATTCCCTGATCCATATATATCCAAAGGATTCGGGCCATCCAAGTCAGCACCGGGGCCAAAGGCAGAAACAATACGATTCCCGCGACCACGCTCTTGGTCAAAGGCCACTTCAACACGGCCCATACTAGCGCCGCGAGCACTGTAATCGCGCCGATACCCAGGGCATAGCTGATATACATCGCACCGAGAAAGTATCCGTCCTCGCGCTCGAACTTCAATCCACACACAGGACAACGCTCATACATACCCGGAAACAGCCACACCGATTTGCGAAAGATTTTTCCCGCGCGGCATCGAGGACAAAGCTGCTGCAGAATCCCCCGCATCGCAGACACATCCGCTCGCTGCATGGACGAAGTCTAGCAGTCAAGGAAGGCTCTTCTTGGATGATCCGGTCCAGCCGCGAACGACTCTCTGAGCCGAAGCCGCAAAGCGGCGAAAGAATGCAGCCCACAGCTTGCCCTGAGCCTGTCGAAGGGGCGCAAGGCCGTGGTGATATTGGCCAAGATGACAAAGCCCCGAAGGGGCGAAAGAAGAGGCTCGACAAACGGGTTAGACTCTTGGGTTCTAAACAAGCCTCGACACAATTACCGCACAGCATTCGCCATCTGGATCCGCGTCGCATCGACCGAAATCGGGCGCTGAATCTCCATCTCGATCGAAGTCCCCACTGGCAGCTTCACGTCCGGACCATGCTTCAGCAGCGCCCAGGCGACTCCGCCGGCGATTCCGGCCAGACCGCCATAACGCGCGCCATTGAAGCCTCCGGCGGCCGCACCTCCGATGCTTCCGACAGTACCGCCGACGGCCGCGCCTTTGGCCGCATCCTCGACCCGCTTGCCCGTATCTTTGTCCGCCTGAATTGTTCCTTCCTGATCTTTCACGCTGTTATCATCCGCGCCGGGCGTATTCTCCACCGACGCCGGCAACATGACCGTATAGCCGCTGGGATAAATCATTGACGTAAAGTGCAACAGAAGTTCCGCCCGCCCCTTCGACCGCCCGGCGTGCTGTACGCGAGAAATCTTTCCCTGAATGTAAGTTCCCGCCGGCACCAGGATGCGATCATTCACCACGAACGGAAAGGCAGTCGAGGCGTACACCGGATCGCCTTCGCGCGCATTCTTGGTCGAGATCGCCTGCGCCAGAGACAAAGGAATCTTCGTCCCGGCGGGAATCACCGCCGCATTGGGATCGGGCGTGTCAGCCGGTCGAGCCGCGACAGCATTCAATTCTTTCGTTTGACTGGGAGCTGCGGCCTGCGGCGCCGTTGTTGCAGCCGCTTGAGGAGAGGCAGCCGCTGGCTTCGTGTCATCGGCGGCCTGCCCACATGCCATCCCGGAAACCAGAAGCACAGTTAACAGTGCTCGCATACAAAACCTCCTACGTCGACCGCGACAATTTTTCAACGACAGCCTAATCCGTTCGACAGTGGTACGCAACTATTTGGCTGAGATGCGACCGGCACGAGTCCGGCTGCTTCTCAACAGGACCTTCCTAGTAAAGAAAAGCTTTTCCCGTGGCCCTAGCCGAAAATTCGATTCCTGGTAGATGGAAGCGTTAACTTAACTTAGGCCTTTGCTGTCGAAGCCCACTGGCCGCCGCGGTGGTAGGCCAGGTTGCCAAGGTGGCCGGCGCGCGCGGCCGCGACCCCGGTTTCTACCGGCGCGTTCGGCTCTTTGCGCGTCTTGATGCACTCGAAGAAATTCTCCATGTGTGAAATGGTGCCATCGAGCACGCTTCGTGCGGTCAGAGCGGGATTCTTCTCCTCTTCAACCCGTTCGCGATAAACGGCGAAGCCGCCACGATCGATCTTCAAAGTTGCTTCCGTTCCGCGGAACTCGATGCCCCCATCGTCAATGGAGGAATTCATCATGCCTTCGTACACCACATCAAAGCCGGGATAGCGAAAGGCCGCTTGAATCGTGTCCGGACAATCCCACTGCTCGAAAATATATTTATCCGCGAGCATCTGCGCCTGCCGCGGCTCATCGGATTTCATGGCCCAGTGCACCACATCGATCCAATGGGTGAACAGGTCAGTCATCGCGCCGCCGCCAAAATTCCAGAACCAACGCCAATGGTTAAACTTTTCCTCGCTGAATGGCTGGTCGGGAGCAGCCCCCAGCCAAAGCTTCCAATCGAGCGCCTGTTGGTCGATAGGTTTGGTTCGCCAGTTTCTCTGATAGTTCTGCCACCAAAAGGTTCGCACCTGTACGACCCGTCCCAGACTGCCTCCTTGAATCAGATCCACGGCATCGCGAAAATGACTCCAGCTGCGCTGCTGCATGCCGCACTGCAGAATCTGTTTGCTGGAACGAACCGCGCGCGTAAGCGTGGCGCCTTCTTCCACGGTGTGAGTGACCGGCTTTTCCAGATACACGTCCTTGCCCGCAGCCAGCGCATCGACTGCCATGCGTACATGCCAGTGGTCCGGCGTCGCAATGATCACCGCGTCCACGTCCTTCTCCAGCACTTCCCGATAATCCAGGTGAGTCGTGGCCAGGCCATCAGAGCGTTGCAGGACAGCGTCGCGGTTGGGTCCGTAGACGTCGCAGACGGCCACAATCTGGTAAGGAGCCACCCTGTCAGCCGCGTCGAGCAGACCCTTCATGCGGTGACCGGCTCCGATGACTCCGATGCGCAAAGTCTCGTTGGCGCCGAACACTCGCGTTGAGGCGAGCGCGGTAAGTCCGCTGGCGATGAGGAAACTGCGGCGAGTAAGCATGTGGCAGGGCCTCCAGTCGGTTGGGTGGAACTGATGCTATCAAGTTTCGCTCGGACCGCAAGGCCTCAATGAGAGCTATCGCCTGTGGGTGTTGAAAAACTCAATGCATGGACCGATCTTGTGCGGGCTGGGGGAGTGCTAGTGAGTTTTTTCTCTTCTTTTCTAGGTGGTGAGAACCTGGGATGCCGGCGG
>Ga0182024_10000662_pt1 | contig 89450 bp, 71 predicted proteins | sample P32metaG_FD_120480 | JGI IMG/M metagenome (GOLD analysis project Ga0182024, IMG submission 120480) | Permafrost microbial communities from Stordalen Mire, Sweden - P3-2 metaG (Illumina Assembly) | ecosystem: Environmental > Terrestrial > Soil > Wetlands > Permafrost | place: Sweden: Stordalen... | reverse complement strand
CGAGAACGGAAACCGATTTACTCCTGGCTGCCAAATCGGCCTTCCAAGCCATCTCCATCCGCGACTGCAAGAATTTCTTTTTCAGCGCCAAATACGCTACATAATTAATGGAAATGCCCTAGTCTGGAGAAAGTATCATTCGCATTCGTGATGAGATCCGTTGTTAAACTATCCCCTTCCAGCGCGGCTGTTGTCAGTTTTTCGGATTCATGAGCAATCCGACGAAGAATCGCCTTCTCTCTTACAATCGCCGCGTAGTGGGGGACGTTCGATTTATTGTGGAGTCCATCGATTAAGCTCGATATGTAACCAGAGCCACCCGCACCGTCTAATTCACCGAAGTTGCCAAGTCGGTCGACTAGAGTGAGGAGATCTATGAAAGAGCCCTCATTGTGCATTTTGCAGAGATGTCGAAAAATGCGTTGGTTCTGGGGTAGCAGGAAGTCTCTTTCTTCCAGTAGCCCAGTTACAGTTTTGAGGAGAGCAGGATCCATTATCACCCCGCCTAAGACGGCCCTTTCAGCCGGCAAGTTTTGCGGGACTTTCCGGTTATCTTGCATGGGTCCGCCTCCCTATGCATTTCCCGTGCCGTGATCGCGGCGCACGAACTTTTCCAGCTCAATTCTTGAGATAAGAACCCTTCGGCCAACTCGTCGAGCGACCAGCTCGCCGCTGCGGACCAAAGTGTCCAAAGTCCTCAAACTAATGCCAAGCGCGAAAGCTGCGTCCCGTCTGCTCACCACTATTTGTTCGATCACGGTACCTCCCAGGTCCACGCCAGGAATGCTCTTGCTACTTGGTGCGTGGCTGCATTATTGTTTTGAACGAATGGGACAAAACTTCCTAAGTGACATAGAGCTAATAAGTTGGATCAGTGAGAGGGTTGTTGCCGAGGGCGAGAAGTTCCTGAGGAGTGATGCCCCAAACAGGCCTGAGCCGTTGATCCTTGAGAGCACTAGCCTTAGGGTGGAAGCTGCTTGGATTGCGGACTACGAAAAGTCATGCGATAGAAATTACCTCCAAATGATGATCCGGCTGAAGCGCCGAGGGTCGGGAGGACACCGAGACAGATTTGTCTATATCAGGTACGGGAGTGTCTCAAACCGCCTTCAACACGGCAAGACATGGAGGACTGCCTTTGGTGGTTTATCCAAAATCCGAGAAAAACGCCCACACCGGAGACTCACCGTCCTTAACCTTCCCGCGATATTTATTGGGTCCCGGAGTGTCCCTGTGACGATCTGAAAGCGCAAATTGTCATAGCACTAAGTCAACTTCGGATGATCGGCAGCGAACCGGTCGAATGGATCATTACCGTGTATCTTCAGAAATTTGGCATTCGTACGCTTAAGGGATTTGAGTCGAAAAAATTTCGGCAAGATTGCCGCTCTATCGTCGCTGCGGATTTGATTCGGCTTTGGAGTTTTCCTGAGGACTTCCGAGCCTTTCGAAAGTACGTTTCCACAAGAATCAGGCGATTTGTCTTAGATGAACGATCGACGCTGAATGTCAATGCAGACCGCGAAATGGACTCGTCATCATACAAACCAGGGCGCAAACTAGAGTTCGAAAACAATTTGGGGAGCATTCCATCCACCATCAGTGAGGATGCAGCTCAAGCTCTTTCCCCTGGTGAGGAAAACAGACCAATCAGGGATGCAGCAATCGATTTAGAGTGTAGCGAGAGATATGTCTATCGCCTAATCCATTTGCATAGTCTCGGCGTTCACGATGATCACGGCCGGATGGTCATGCCGACGAACGAATTTGAAAAGCTCAGGCAAATTCTTGAGGAAAGACGCCAGCGTCGGGCTGAAGTGATGCTGCAGCGACGGAGAGGAAAAAGTCATGATGCCGCCAGAAAATCGGTTTATAGATTGCACAAGTCGAGCCAAGTTTAGCAGCCTGGAACCGGCATGGAAGAACAGCAATTCGGTGTCGTTGCATACCAATTGTCCCCGATTTGTCCCCATTCGCGGTGTAGCATGGCGCATTTCGGTGCGAGAGGGTGCACGCCACAATTTCAAAACCTTTTTGCTTTTCAGCCGAATACAGAGTGGCGCATTTTAGTGCAGAAGCCCTAATTGGATTCGTAATCGACAGGTCTCCGGTTCAAGTCCGGACTTCGGCTCCATTTTTTCTCCAAGCCATTGAGCATGAGTTAGTTAACCGTCTCGCTTTCCAGCATCGCCGGTATTTTGCGAACATCTGCGAACAAAACCTCAGCGACTTTGTCCACCGCGCGCCTTTGTGATTCTGGAATTGCGCGCGTGAAAGTGCCCGTGTCGGCGGAGGCACGATTGGCCGCCCTGCACATGCGGCCTTTCACAAATTCCCTTGTTATTCGGCGGAAAACCCGCCTAGAATTGGCCCGGCTATCCGGAGGTTCTCATGTCTCTGCCCCGTACTCATGCTTGCGTCCTGTGTTTGGCTGCCCTCGTTTCGTTCACCGCGGCGTGCTCGCAGCGCGCGGTGCAGGGCGCGCCGGCGCCGGCGCCAGCGTCGCTCGACGAACTGGCGCGCCAGTCGCTGGCGACGATCGATGGAAATCTGAAGGTCTCCGGCTTGAAACAGCCGGTGGAAATCATCCGCGACCAGCAGGGTATTCCGCATATCTTTGCGCAGAACCAGGACGACCTGTTCTTCGCGCAAGGGTATGTGATGGCGCAGGATCGCCTCTGGCAGCTGGAGATGTGGCGCCGCTGGCGTGAGGGGCGGCTCGCGGAGATCTTCGGCCCGAAGGCCTTCGACAACGACGTGCGCGCGCGCGTGATGATGTTCCGCGGCCCGTGGGACGCGAAGGAGTGGACGAGCTATCACCCGGACGCGGAACGGCTGTTTACGGCGTGGGCCAACGGCCACAACGCGTACATCGCCAGCCACGCCGACAACTTGCCTGTCGAATTCAAGCTGACCGGCATCAAGCCGGAGCCATGGACGGCGAAAACGGTGACGCTGCGTTGGGCGGAACTTGGCATCGATAGCACGAGCTCGGCTCCGGCCGCCGAGATTCAGCTCGCGCTGAACGTGAAGAAGTTCGGGGCCGAGGAGGCCAACCGGCGCGCGGCCCCGGATCCGTATGACGACCTGAAAGTACCCGAGGGTCTCGACCTGAACTGGATCACGGAAGAGGCGCTCGCGGCCGCAAAAAAAGGTGATGACGACCCGTTCGCGCCTGGAAAGCTGCCGTCACCTGAGATTGTGGAGCAGTACCGTTCGCTCGTGCCCGCCAAGCAGGCGGCGCGTCTGATGCCCGAGCTGCAGGACATGGACGGCAGCAACAACTGGGTGGTCAGCGGCAAGCTCACGGCGAGCGGCTTTCCCATCCTCTCGAACGATCCGCATCGCGGGATCATATTGCCTTCGCTGCGGTACTTCGTGCATCTGGATGCGCCGGGCTGGCACGTGATCGGCGGCGGCGAGCCGCCGTTTGTCGGCGTGGACCTCGGCAACAACGAGAACATGGGGTGGGGTGTGACCTTCGCCGGCATCGACGAGGTGGACACGTACGTCGAGCAGACCAACCCGGCCAATCCGAACGAGACGAAATTCAACGACACCTGGGTGCCGATGAAGATCATCCGCGAGGAGATCAAAGTCAAGGGTGAGGACAAGCCTCGGGTGGTTGAGCTGAAGTTCTCGAAGCACGGTCCGGTGTTTTACGAGGACCAGGCGCAGCACCTCGCGTTCGCCGCCAGGTCCTCGGACCAGGAGCGCGGCACCGCGCCGTTTAGGGGCAGCCTAAGGCTTGCGCAAGCGACCAGCTGCGAGGACTTCTTCGATCGTGCCATGGCCTGGACGCTGCCGTCGCACAATTTGATCTGCGGCGACAAGAAGGGGAACATCGCGCTGCAGGTCTCCGGCCTTGCGCCCGACCGCGACGGATTCACCGGGCGGCTGCCCGTCCCCGGGACGGGGAAGTACGAGTGGAAGGGGTTCCGGAGCGACCTGCCGCGCGAGTACAACCCGGCGCGCGGCTACATCGCGACCGCCAATAACAACACCCACCCGCAGGACTACAAGGGGCGGCCGGTCTTCTACAACACCACGAGGGATGTTGATATCGCCCGCATCACGCGAATCCGCCAGGTGCTCGACAAGCAGATTGCTGAGCACAAGCCGTTCACGATCGAGGACATGGAGCGTATCCAGCAGGACGACTACTCGCTACATGCCGAGCGCGACGCGCCGCTCTTCAAGGGATGGACGGCCAAGAATCCCGACGCCGAAAAAGCACGCGCCATGATCGAGGCGTGGGATCGGATCCTCACGAAGGATACGACGGCCGGTGCGATCTACGTCCGATGGACGACGACGGACGCCGGCCGAAAAGCGGTGGCAGCCGACGCAGGCCCGGGGCAGCATGCGCTTGTCGAGCAAGGCTTGTTAGAGGCCCTGGAGCGGGTGGAGAAGGACTGGGGCCCCGACCAGTCGCAGTGGCGCTACGGCCGCATCAACCAGAGCCCGCTGCAGCACATGTTCATCGACGAGTTCAGTCTGAAGCCGGTCGAGCGGCCGGGAGGGTTCAATGATATCAACGCCACCGGCGCGAACTTCCGGCGCATCATCGATTTCGCGGACGTGGACAAAACGATGGCGACCAACGCGCCCGGAGAATCTGCGCAGCCCGGAAGCCCCTATTACGGGAATGCGCGGGAGAAGCTCGCAGACGGCGTCTACTTCAACCTGCCGTTCACGCGCCCGGCGGTCGAGAAGCAGGCGGCGCACAAGCTGACGCTTTCGCCGCAATAGGGGGTTGTTGGCGCAGGCTCAAGGCTTACGGCTCAAACTCAATGCACGCGGAACCGGCCTGATTGCAGCCCCATTTGACTGCCCTCATATTGTGGACGGCCTGTCGCTTTTCAACCTTCCGCAACCATCCTGGATACCGTCTCTCGATTTGTGGAGTCAGGACGAGGTTCTTGGCCTTCGCTCGGGCGCGTAGCAGCGCTAACTCCTTGACTGCGATATCAGAAATTTCGTCGCTTCTTTGGAACACTTGCGCGCACAGCATGGGTGTGTGAAGCGTTGCACACTTGCGGGGGCAGGTGTACGGTATCTATAGGCTGGGTTTGGCGCCGGAAGTTGGTTTGCTTATGAGATTTGGCAGTTCGAAAATATTTGGCAACCTGACTGGCGCCCCAATTGAACTACGTTGCAAGCGTCATGATCACTTCCAATTGACAGTTGTTGCCCTAGGATTTGCTTATCTCCTATCTCCCGTAATTGCTGCGGGCCAGACGAGGCAGGAATCCCGTCCGCCCGACGCCCTGCATCAACTGAATGATTCCATCGAGGCGCTCGTTCAACGAATCTCTCCGAGCGTCGTTCAAATCATGGTCACCGGTTACGGGCCCACAGAAGAAAGCGGCCGGGGACAGACTGCCGATGTAATCGGGAAACGGCAAGTGGTCGGCTCGGGAGTGATCGTGGATCCCGACGGCTACATCATCACCAACGCGCACGTGGTGAACGGAGCACAGAAAATTGAGGTCATCGTGCCGCCCGAGCTTGCGGGCGACCCCCCTCCTGGTGCAAGCCAGGATGCCCAGCCGAGGAGCTATCAGGCGCGCATCATCGGGGTGACGCGGGAAATTGATCTCGCCGTAATCAAAATTGAAGTTCACGGATTGCCTGCGGTGAAGATTCCGAGCACGGTCAAACCCACGAGGCAGGGTGAAATGGTTTTCGCTTTCGGCAGCCCCGAGGGATTGCGCGACACAGTGACGATGGGCGTGGTGAGTTCGATTGCGCGCCAACCCGATCCGGATAGTCCTCTCGTCTACATTCAAACGGACACGCCGATCAATCCCGGCAACAGCGGCGGTCCGCTGGTGGATGCAGACGGCGACCTGGTTGGAATCAACACGTTCATCCTTTCCACGTCGGGAGGAAATCAGGGACTGGGGTTCGCCATTCCGACGGGCGTCGTCGCTTCCGCCTACCCGCAACTGCTGAAGTACGGACACATCCATCAACCCGAAATCGGGGCGCTGGTTCAGACCATCACTCCTGATCTGGCGGCCGGGCTGCATCTGGGAAGAGATTTCGGAGTCATCGTGTCGGATGTATCGCCCGGGGGCCCCGCGGATACAGCGGGCATGAGGATTCAAGACGTTATTCTAAGCGTCGACGGCACGCTGACGGGAAGTCTCCCGCTTTTCGATCATAGCCTTTATATGCACAAGAGCGGGGAACATGCGAAGGTCGAAGTCCTGCGCGGATCCGACCGCGTGCAACTGGATATTCCGCTGGTCGAGCGGCCGCACAAGGAAGACAACCTCGCGGATATTGCCGACCCCACAAAAAATCTTGTCCGGCCGCTGAGTATTCTTGGAATCGAGCTGAACCTCGACCTGGCCCACTCGCTGCCGGACTTGCGGATTCCCACGGGCGTTATCGTGGCCGCCCGAACGCTGGGCTCGGGGACGGTGGAGATTCCTTTGCAGACCGGAGACGTGATCCATGGGCTGAACGGAACGACGATTACGACACTGGACGGATTGCGCGAGGCTCTGGCCAAACAGAAACCCGGTGATTCGATCGCGCTTCACATCGAACGCTACGGGCAACTGATCTACGTTTCGTTTACACTCTAAATGGCAAACTTGTTGATCCATACTCAATCCTGGCGACGCAAAATGCTTGCGCCGAGCCTGATGTTTCTTGTGCTCGCCTTGGCTCCGTGTGTCACCCCAATTTCAGCGCAGGCCCCGGGCCAGGGTTCCGGCGCCATTCGCGTGGATGTGAATCTCGTCGTCCTTGACGCGACCGTGAAGACTAAGGCCGGTCAGATCATGAGCGACCTGAAAAAAGAGGACTTCGAAGTCCGCGAAGATGGCGTCGCCAAAAAAATCGAGCTGTTCAGCCGGGACGAATTGCCGCTCAACGTTGCGCTTGTCCTGGACCTGAGCGATTCGATTGGGCCATTTCTGGGCCCTCTGCGCGAGGCCGCCGCGACGACGCTCGCCGCGCTCAAGCCGGACGATGAAGTCGCTCTGTTCACCTTTTCCACCGAGGCGGAATTGAGCGTGCCGCTCACGAAAGATAAGTCCAAGATTGCCGACAAGATCAGTTCATTCAAGGCGGGCGGCGCTACAAATATCAATGACGGGATTTTCGCCGCGTCGGAATATCTTCTGAAGGAAGCGCCGACAGGCCGCAAGGTCATCATCTTAATCAGCGATGACGTTGGCACCGATGCGGGTGGACAAGGCACGCGCGACATCGTCACCGAAACCATTGCCGCCGATGCCGCCGTGTATAACCTGAAAATTCCAGGATACAATCCGCCCGGTACGCTTTTGTATTCGGCCATGACTCCCGGGCTTGTGAACATTCACAGTGTTACCGAGGCGTCGGGAGGAGAAATTTTCGACGTGAAAGACGTGAAGAACCTGGACGAAGTGTTCGGAGCGTTGATCCAGCGAATCAAGACGCGCTACACGCTGGGATATTACACATCGGCCAATGGCGCCCAGGGGAAACCGCACAAGCTGGATGTTCGCCTGGCGCCTTCGTTCGGAGCGAAGGGGAAGAACTACCTCATCCTGTCAAAAAGCAGTTACTACTTTCGGTGATCTTTTCGATTGGCGATCTGTTTCAGTGCAGGCCGCTTACTTATCGGGGGGAGATGCAGGGGCGCCCTGCGCGTTTCCGAGCTCCTGCTCCACTTGTTCTTTCTGCTTTCGGACCTGGCTGGCGAATGGTCCGTTCGGCGCGAGTTTCAGATAATTGTTTAGATCGTCAAGTAATGCCGGGTCTTGAAGCTGCTCATGGATGTTCGCCTCGATCAAGTAGAGCAGTGGATTATTGGGCTGCAATTTCACCGCGGCCTGTGCGCTTTTTTCCGCTTCCTCGAACCTGTTGAGGCCAAGCAGGGCTTGAGCCAATTCTGAATTGGCCTGCCAGGAATTGGGATTGAGTTCGACCCCCTTGCGCGCCAAAGGTTCCGCGTCGGCGAATCGGTTTGTATTTGAAAACAGTGTCGCCAGCCAGATCAACGCATCCACATCCTGGTTCTGACTCAATTCGAGCGATTTTCGCAGCGCCTGCTCGGAGCTCGCATTGTTTCCCAGATGGAGGTAGGCAACTCCCATCTGCGCGTAGGCTTCGTGATAATCCGGATATTCCTGAATGGCGTGCTCGAAATCCTTGATGCTCCCCTGGTAGTCGGATTTTCCGTTCAATTTGGCCAGACCCTTTTCCATATCGTCGTGTGCTTTTCGGGGAATGGAAAGCTCGCGCGCGGAAATGGTTGGACTCCCGGAAACCACGGTCCCTGCGCTGTGGACGCTACGAAGATCGATATAGATTCCCGAGGATGGCCCATTCACATCCACTCGCTGGGTAAAGTTTTGATAACCAGGTGCCTCAACAACAATCTGGTAACTGCCTTCCACAACATTGTCGATCTCAAAGTTGCCGTCCCCGCTCGTAACGGCGGTTCCGGCGGAGCCTCCGGTTAAGGCGTGAAGCTCGACGCGAATGCCATTCATGCGGTTATTCCCGTCGGTGTCAGAAACCATGCCGCTCACCGAAAAAACGTGCGAATTGGCCGATGGCGAATTTGGATTAGTACGCGTCGACGGTTTCGTTGGCCCTTGCGCGGCACTCGCCTGAGAAAAGAGCAACAAAATACCAAGCAGGAGGGAGGCGGTAGCTGGATCGAAACTGGGCGACTTATGCATTGTTCAACACCCGATTGATTCGACGAGTGTACTCCTGCCGCAAGTCCGGATCAACCATGGGAATCGGTGGAAGAGATTCGTCCTAATTCATAGTTGCTGGATCGGGTCGAGACGGCCCTCGGGATCCGGTCAGGCAGCGCAATGAGAGTACCTTGCGCGTCATTCTAGGTCACAAACATATGGCTCCTGCGCCCGCATATTTGGAAAATGGAAGGTGGAGGCCATGTTGCTCTCTCGCCGGTCCATTGTGCTTTTCGTATTGCTGGCAACGCTCGTCCTCGTGGGTCTCGCATACCGGGAGATTTCATCGCGCGGGAAGCACGAGGAATCGACCGGGGTGACGGTGGTCAAGGAGCCGGTGAATTTCGCGAACCGCACGTTTGATCCGGCGAGCCCTCCGGCCGACATGCCGCCGCTTCATAATAGCGAGTATGCGGAGTGTGATTCCCGCTTCCTGTCCGGCGCTAGCGTCGGCGGAGAGACCTGGCAAACCGATGCCACGCATGCGACCGTGACGGTCACTCACGTCAAGGTGAACCTGCAGCTTCATATCACCATCTGGATTCCGGCCGGCGCAACACAGCTCATTGCCGACCATGAGGACGGCCATCGCCACATTTCGGAATTTTATTATCAGAACGCCGATATGATCGCGAGCCAGATCGCCGCGACCTACGTGGGCAAACAAGTGGAAATCACCGGCACGGACCTGAATGACGAATCCAACAAGTTGCTCGCCCAAATGGCCACAGACATAACCGATGAATACAATAAGGAATTAGACCCCGAGCCGACTCAGCTGCTTTACGATGAAATTACCAACCACGGCCGCAATGGAATCATCGCGAGTGATGCCGCCGCACATGCCATCAAGAATATCGGCGTCGAGACACCCACACCCGGCAAATCCTGATCTATCAAAATTCAAATAGGAATCAGCGGCGCGGGGTCGTTCCATTTTTCCTCGATTGCGAAACGCGCTGCGGCGCAATCCGGTGTAGAATCAACTTGCGAATGCATTATACATGTTCGCCCAAGGCGAGCCCCTAGACCGCGCCGTCCCTCGCCGTTGAACTGCAACCCCGGCAGCTTCTGGCAGCCCGCCTGCTGGCTTCCTCGCGGAAGTATTTGTGACGCAAATGTTTTCGATGTCTCGGGCCGAAATCCAGCCAGGAAGGACATACTTACATGGCCGAAGTACAAACTCTAAATCAGTTTCGAGTCAGCGCTTCCAATAATCCGCTCACCGCGGAAGAGCAGAGAAAGATGCACGCCTATTGGCGCGCGGCAAATTATCTGTCCGTCGGGCAAATCTATCTTTACGCCAACCCGCTGTTGCGCGAGCCGCTGACCCTCGAGCACATCAAGCCGAGGCTGCTGGGCCATTGGGGAACAACGCCGGGACTCAATTTCATCTACGTTCATTTCAACCGGCTGATTCGCAAGCTTGACCTGAACGTCATTTACATTGCTGGGCCGGGGCATGGCGGCCCGGGGCTGGCCGCCAATACCTACCTCGAAGGAAGTTATACCGAGTTCTATCCGAACATTACGCAGAACGAAGAAGGAATGCAGCGCCTGTTCAAACAGTTTTCCTTTCCGGGTGGAATTCCCAGCCACGTGGCGCCGGAAACGCCGGGCTCTATCCATGAGGGCGGCGAACTCGGCTACTCGATCGTGCATGCCTATGGCGCCGCGTTTGACAATCCCGACTTGCTGGTTTGCTGCGTCGTGGGTGACGGTGAGGCAGAAACAGGCCCCCTGGCGACAAGCTGGCACTCCAACAAGTTTATAAATCCCGCGAGAGATGGAGCGGTTCTACCGATCCTGCACCTGAACGGCTACAAGATTGCCAATCCGACCGTCCTGGGGCGAATGACGGACCTCGAACTTGTGCAGCTTTTTACCGGCTATGGATACCAACCGTACTTCGTGGAAGGCCACGATCCTGACGTCATGCATCCGTTGATGGCCGCGACGCTCGAAACCGTGGTCGCGGAAATTCATGCGATCCAGCACAAGGCGCGCCTCCAGCAAAATGTGGATCGCCCCATCTGGCCTATGATTATTCTGCGCACTCCCAAGGGCTGGACCGGTCCGAAGGTCGTGGACGGAAAGCCCATCGAAAATACATGGCGAGCGCACCAGGTGCCCCTGTCCGAGCTTGCCACTAAGCCCGGCCACATCAAGCAGCTGGAAGAGTGGATGAAGAGCTACAAGCCCGAGGAGCTTTTTGACTCGAATGGAAAGCTAATCGCGGAGCTGGCTGAGCTCGCGCCAACCGGCGAGAGAAGGATGGGCGCAAATCCCCACGCCAATGGGGGCCTGCTTCTGGAGGATCTGGTCATGCCGGATTTTCGTGATTATCAGGTGAAAGTGGTCAAGCCCGGCGTCGTGAGCGCGGAGGCGACGCGGGAACTGGGGAAATTTCTACGCGACGTTATGCGCCGGAACGCGGACGCGTGCAACTTCCGCGTGTTCGGTCCCGACGAAACCGCTTCCAACCGGCTCGATGCGATCTACGAAGCCACCGATAAAATTCTGATGGAGCCACTGCTACCCACCGATGAGAATCTTTCCACCAAAGGCCGGGTGATGGAAGTCCTGAGCGAGCACATGTGCCAGGGCTGGCTCGAGGGTTATCTGCTGACTGGCCGGCATGGCTTTTTTTCGTGCTACGAGGCATTCATCCACATCGTGGATTCGATGTTTAACCAGCATGCTAAATGGCTCAAAGTTACCTGCGATATCCCCTGGCGCCGCCCCATCGCTTCCTTGAATTACTTGTTGACGTCGCACGTCTGGCGGCAGGACCACAACGGGTTCACGCACCAGGATCCGGGCTTCATCGACCTGGTGGTGAATAAGAAGGCCGACATCGTGCGGGTTTATCTTCCGCCCGACGCGAACACGCTGCTCTCGGTGGCGGACCATTGTCTGCGAAGCCGCCACTACGTCAACGTGATCGTGGCCGGCAAACAACCCGCGCTGCAATATCTGGACATGAAGTCGGCCATCCAGCATTGCACGGCGGGAATCGGCATTTGGGATTGGGCCAGCAATGACCAGGGAGCCGAGCCCGACGCGGTCGTCGCGTGCGCCGGCGATGTTCCAACGCTCGAGGCGCTGGCGGCGGTCGATCTGCTGCGCCAGCATTTTCCCGACTTGCGAATCCGCTTCGTGAATGTCGTGGACCTGATGACGCTGCAGCCGATGAGCGAGCATCCCCACGGACTTTCGGACACGGAATTCGATTCGATGTTCACGAGCGACAAACCGATTATCTTTGCGTATCACGGATATCCGTGGCTGATTCATCGCCTGACCTACCGCAGGACGAACCACGGGAATATGCACGTCCGCGGGTATAAGGAAGAGGGAACTACCACGACTCCGTTTGACATGACGGTGCTCAACGACCTCGACCGGTTTCATCTGGCCGCGGACGTCGTGGACCGCGTGCCGCGTCTGCAAAAAGTCGGCGCATACTTCAAACAAATGCTGCGAGACAAACTGACCGACCACAAGCAATACATCATGGAATATGGCGACGATATGCCGGAAATCAAGAACTGGACGTGGCCTTATTAAGCTTTAGAGGAGGTGCGTGGGCGGCGTTTCTCTGTAGTGCCGGCTTCACAGTTTGGAGAAAAACCGCTTCCTTCACCTTCAGGGGTTAAAACCCCTGAAGGATCGATAATCTTGATGTCATGCCTGAAGGCATGACCCACAAACCGTACGACTTTTTCTTCAGCCTTTTAAGTTGTCATTCCGAACCCCGGCAGGAGCCGGGAAAAAACTCCGTGAGGAATCCCTCCGTTCAAAATGATCAAGGTTTGGATGGTTGCGCGTCTTGCGGGCTGGTTGCAGCGATATTGACCTGCTCGCCCTGCTCCAGCGCGTCGGGTGGATTCACCACGATCAAATCCTGGGGGCTTACTCCGTCGAGGACCTCCAGCGTGGTGCCAAAGTCCCGTCCAATCGTCAGCTTTTTCAGAACGAGATGGTGATCCGAGCCCACGACTGCGGCCATGGTTCCTTCCGGGCGAAAGAGCAGCGCGTTGATCGGCAGCGTAATGCGCTGGCCTGTGAGCTTTGCGTCAAATTGCACTTCCGCGTACGCGCCGGGAAGCAGAACCCCGGACGGGTTCGGCACATCCACTTCGGTGAGTAGCGTTCGAGTGCCGGGATCAATCGCATTGGCCGTGCGCGCAACGCTCCCGCAAAAGTTTTTCCCCGGCATCTCCGATAATGTCAGGCACGCCTTCAGCCCCGTGTGAATCGAGGGCCCGTAAGATTCCGGCACGGTCACATAGACGCGCATGGGATCGATCTGCGCGAGGTCGAACATTTCTTTTGTCGAAGCGCCGCCGTTCCCGGCGTTGATCAACGTTCCTATATCTACGTTGCGCTGCGTAATAATGCCCGAAAACGGCGCGTACACGCGTTTGAACGATTCCATGTCCTCGAGGCGCTTGACGTTGGCCTCGGACGATTGCACCATCGCCTTCTTTGCCGCCAAGTCGCCGTTCGCGTTGTCCACATCCTGCTTGGCCACGGAATCGGTCTTCAGCAGATCCTGGTAGCGGGTTGCCGTGATACCGGATAGGTTGACGTTTGCCTGCATGGTCGAGAGGTCGGCTCGCGCCTGCGCAAGCTGTTGATCCACCTCGGGCGTATCAATTTCCGCCAACAGGTCGCCTTTACTTACGCGGCTGCCCATGTCTTTGTACCATTTCTGCAGATATCCATTGGTCCTCGCGTAGATGGGAGACTCGACATAGGCCTTCAGATTTCCCGGGAGCACCATGGCCGAATCCCCAGCAATCGTAGTCGCATGGATGACGGAGACGAAGGGCACAGCCATCTTGTCCGTCTGTTCCGCCAGAACCTTGTGCTCGCTCTTCCTTTGCAGGAATACGTAGATGCCCAGAACAGCGAAAACCAGAAAAAGCACAAAGAACCACCGCAGCATTGGTCCCCGCCCGCTGCTTGCGCCGGTTGCGGCCGATTGGTGCGGTGAATCGTGATGCGGATTGCTCGAGATTTCAGCCATTCCTTTTACGCTCCTGAAATTGCTTTTCCTTGAAATTATAGCGGGCTCCGGTTGCCGGCTCGCTCTCCGCCTACGAAGCCGTTTCTTCAGTTACTTCTGCGCGCTTCCCCGGCACGTGGCCCCGATGGACGATTGAAAACACGCAGGGCACGAAGAACAGAGTCGCGAACGTGGCAACGATCAGGCCGCCGATAACGGCCCTGCCGAGCGGGGCATTCTGCTCTCCGCCCTCCCCGAGCCCCAAAGACAGCGGCACCATTCCGATAATCATGGCCAGCGCAGTCATCAATACCGGGCGAATTCGAACGTAACCGGCTTGCAGCGCTGCTTGTTTCGAGTCCAAACCTTCATTGAGCCGCTCGCGCGCGAAAGAAACCATCAGGATGCTGTTGGCCGTAGCAACGCCCATGCACATGATAGTTCCTGTGAGCGAAGGCACGCTCAACGTCGTGTGCGTGAGCAACAGGATCCAAATGATTCCGGCGAGGGCTCCGGGCAACGCGGTAATGATAATGAACGGATCAACCCAGGATTGAAAGTTCACTACGATCAACAAGTACACCAGCACGATGGCGATTCCCACTCCGGCGCCCAATCCGATGAAGGAGGACGTCATCGTGGCAGCCTGACCCTGTCGAGCGAGTTGCGACCCGCGGGGAAGCTGGCTCTGAAATTTCTTCAAGATATTCTGGATATCGCCATCCACGCCGCCGAGGTCACGCCCCTCAACCGAGGCGTAGACGTCAATCATGGGTTGACTGTTGTAATGTGTGATTAAAGCCGGTTCCACATTGACCCTGATCTGGCTCAGGTTTCCCAGAATCTGAGGCGTCGTTGTCGAAATCGAGGAAACAGGTATGTTTTCCAGGGTCTGCATCGAGTCAATCTTGTATTGCGGAACCTGCACCGCCACGTTGTACTCATTGCCATTCGCAGGGTTCACCCAGAACGAAGGATTGATCTGGAAACTGGAACTCAGAGTAAGAAGAATGCTGTTGGCGACGTCCTGCTGGCTCAGGCCCACCTCTTGCGCCCGTGTCCGGTCAATATTCAGGAACAACGTTGGATAAGAAAACAATTGTTGAACGTGGACGTCCACGGCTCCGGGGACGCGTTGCACCTCATTGGCAATTTGTTGCGCCACCCGATAGTTGGCCTGCAAGTTGGGGCCGATGAGTTGGATGTCAACCGGGGCGGGTACGCCGAAGTTCAGAATCTGGCTGACCATATCGGCGGGCTGAAAAAAGAACTGCGTGCCGGGGTGATCTTCCGCAAGTTTCTCCCGCAGCCGGTCAACGTAATAGGTGGTTTTCATCTTGTGATCGGGCTTCAAGCCGATGAGGATTTCGGCATCGGATTCACCGATCACTCCGGAGTTGCTGTACGTCGTGTTGATCGTGCTGTTGAACAAGCCGATGTTGTCGAGAATGGCGCCGAGGTCTTCCGGGGGAATCACGTTCCGGATCAGGTTGTCCACTTGGTCGGCTTCGCGGGCGGATTCCTCGACGCGTTGCCCGGCGCGGGCGCGCATGTGCAAACGGATCAGCCCGGCATCCACGCTCGGGAAGAAATCGCGCCCGAGTCCAAGTGCAACAGGCGCCGAAGCCACGCAAAAGAGTAGAAACAGCCCTGTAAACATCCAGGCGTTATCGAGGCAATAGTTCAGTCCGTTGCGATAGCCATCACGCATCGAATGGAAACCCAATGCAAACCTGCGCTGGATGCGCGAAAAAATATCATTCCCCGCCGCGTATTCCTCCCCGTGATGATTCTTCAGGAGGTACATCGCCATCGTCGGCACCAGGGTCCGCGAAAGCACATAGGAAGCCATCATCGCAAAGACCACGGCTTCGGCCAGCGGCACGAACAGGAATTTCGCCACGCCCGTGAGGAAAAACATGGGAACGAACACGATGCATATGCACAGAGTGGAAACCAGCGCCGGAATCGCGATTTCCGCGGAGCCGTCAAGAATCGCCCTGACCGTTTCTTTGCCCTGCGCCAGGTTTCTCTCGATATTTTCAATCGCAACCGTGGCGTCGTCGACAAGGATGCCCACGGCCAGTGCCAGCCCTCCCAGCGTCATCAGGTTGATCGTCTCGTGCAGCATGCTCAACACGGTGATGGAGATCAGAATCGAAAGAGGAATGGAGATGGCGATGATCACCGTGCTCCGCCAGCTCCCGAGAAAGAGAAGGATCATCAACGCCGTCAGACACGCGGCGACGAGACCCTCGCGGATCACTCCCTGGACCGCCGCCCTCACGAAAATCGACTGGTCAAATAACGGCGTGATCTGGATTTGAGGAGGAAGAAGGGAAGCAATGAGCGGCAATTTCTGGTACACCTGCGAAACGACGTCAAGCGTTGAAGCGCCGCCTGTCTTGTAAATCACCATCAGAACGCCGCGCTGCCCATCCATGCGCGCGACGTTGATCTGCGGCGAAAAGCCGTCACTTACCTGAGCCACATCGCGGACATAAAGCGTCGTGCCATTGCTGGTCTTGATCGGCAAGTCGTTCAGCGCGGCGATTGTATCGGTCGAGCCGTTCATCTCCACGTTGAATTCGGTCGAACCCATTTTAACTGTACCGGACGGCAGTACCAGGTTCTGGTTGGCGATCGCGTTAATCACATCCACGGGCGAAAGTCCCTTTGCCTGCAAAGCCGGGATGTCCACATTGACTGAAACCTGGCGGATCTTTCCGCCGTAAGGGTAGGGAATTGCCGCGCCCGGGATCGTCGCCAGTTGATTGCGGATAATTGTCACCGCGTAATCAAACAACTCCTGCTCGGAGAGCCCCTGGCCCTTGAGGCCCAGTTGCAGAATGGGAACGGCCGAGGCCGAGTACGTAATGATGAGCGGCGCGGCGATGCCCGGAGGAAGTTGCCGAAGAACGGTTTGCGATACGGCAGTAACTTGCGTCAGCGCCACGTGGACGTCCGTCCCGGGCTGAAAAAAAGTCTTGATAACCGCGCGGCCCCCGACGGTCTGCGACTCGACGTGCTCAATATTGTCCACAACCGTAGTCAAGAACCGCTCGTCGTTCGTGACGATCCGGTCCTCCATCTGCTGCGGCGACAACCCGGCATAATTCCAGGCAATGCTGATAACGGGGATATCAATGTCAGGGAAAATATCTGTCGGCGTGCGCTGAAGCACGATCGGCGTCATCAAAATGATGACCAGCGCCGCTACGATAAACGTATAGGGGCGGTTGAGTGCGATTCGTACAATCCACATAAGTTGTGTATGACCTCGCGGTTGCCGGGAACTTCACTTACAGGCCACCGCGCAGAGGGACTTATACATTACTACTTTTTGTAGGATTACGTCTAATTGGATGCCGCCAACTTTTGTCAAGTTACACCTCCTCGCATTCACAACGCCACGGACGTGGATAATTCGCCTGCATGTCTGCGCGCCGCGTTTTGTAACTTTTCTTAAAGATGAATTGAAATCACAGGTCAGATCACCCCGCTATGTGATGGAAATCACGGGATATTGAATAGAACGATTGAAATATTTTTTATATTGCTGTTATAGTGTTCGGCGCGGGAAATATGCGGCAGGCATATTTTCAAAAATGGAATTTTAGAAGTACCCATAACGGTCCGGTAGGTTTTCATAGAAGTTGCACAAGGCTTGACCGGGTTGTAATCCCTTCAAAAGGTTGAAGGCGCCATTTCCCGCAAATCGAAGCCGCATCATCGGGTCACGGAGAGGCGTTTAAACCGTCCAGGCTGTACACCTCGGAGTGTCCCCCGAGGGACGCAGGTATGCCTCAGATATTTCATCACAGCACGAATACCATAGCTCGCGTGAGCATTTATGGCGCCGTGATCCTGATTGCGTTGCTTGGATATGCGGTGGACGTGATCAATAACACGTCCTACGTCACTGAAGTGCACAACGCCCGGCCTCAGCCGGTTCCCTTCAGCCATAAACATCATGTGGGTGAACTGGGACTGGATTGCCGCTACTGCCATACATCGGTGGAAGTCTCTTCCTCGGCGGGCATGCCTCCGACGCAGACCTGCATGGCCTGCCACTCGCAAATCTGGACCAACGCCGCCATTCTGGAGCCGGTGCGCGCCAGTTTACGCGACTCGACTCCGATCTCCTGGACGCGCGTAAACGCTCTGCCGGACTTCGTGTATTTCAATCACAGCATTCACGTCGCGAAAGGCGTTGGGTGCACCACGTGCCACGGGCCCATCGCGGAAATGAACATCACCTGGCGCGCTCAATCTCTCTATATGCGCTGGTGCCTGGATTGCCATAACGCGCCTGAAAAATATCTGCGGCCGCGTTCCGAGGTTTTCAACGCGTTTTACGAGCCGCCCAAGGACCAGTTGGAACTGGGCGAGCGTTTGATGAAGGAATATAAAGTGCAGAAACTCACCAACTGCACGACGTGCCACCGTTAGGGGAAACGGCATTTCATGGATACGGAGAATAAGAACGGCATGCGGCCTGATGTGGACATCGCGGCGCTTCGAGCCACCGTCGGCAGGGATTCGCCTCGGTTCTGGCGCAGCCTGGACGAACTGGCCGACACCCCGGAATTTCGAGATCACAAAGAAAACGAATTCCCCCATGGGCCGAATGACCCCGCTGCAAAATTCGATCGCCGCGATTTGCTGAAGGTAATGGCCGCGTCTGCGGCGTTCGCAGGACTCAGCGGCTGCACGAAACTTCCGACTCAAAAAATTGTCCCGTATGTTCGCCAACCCGAGGAGATCATTCCAGGCAAAGCCCTGTATTATGCTACGGCGGTAACGCTCGGAGGGATTGCCACGGGAATTCTGGTGGAAAGCAACATGGCCCGGCCCACGAAGGTCGAAGGAAATCCCGATCACCCGGCAAGCCTTGGCGCGAGCGACGCTTTTGCCCAGGCGTCCATACTCGGTCTTTACGATCCGGACCGGTCTCAAGCGGAAATCTATGATGGCCGCATTGGCAGTTGGGCTGCATTCCAGGATTACCTTTCCACCGCGCTGGGAACGGAAAAAGGCGGGGGCGGGGCAGGCTTGCGTTTGCTCACCTCCACGATTACTTCTCCGTCGCTCGGCGAGCAGATCCGCAACTTCCTGAAGGGTTACCCGTCCGCGAAGTGGATTCAATATGAATCGGTGACTCGCGACAATGTGCGCGAAGGCGCCAAACTTGCCTTCGGCGAATATGTGAATACTGTTTATCGACTTGATCGCGCGGACGTAATTCTCGCGCTCGATTCCGATTTTCTTGTCAGCGGGCCGGGAAGTGTTCGTTACGCGCGGGATTTCGCAAAAAAGCGGCGCGTCACAGGCGTGGATTCGAAAATGAACCGACTCTACTCGGTGGAATCCACTCCCACGAATACGGGCGCGATGGCCGATCATCGGGTGAGAATGCGTGCTTCAGACATTGAGAATTTTACGCGCGCGTTCGCCCACGAACTTGGCCTGAACGTGACTCTCGGCGCGCCTCCCGCTGCTCCGGCCGGATGGATTTCGGCTCTCGCCCTCGACCTGAAGCAGCATCCCGGCGCATCACTTGTCGTTGCCGGCGATCAACAGCCGCCCATCGTTCACGCGCTGGTTCACGCCATCAATCAAACGCTGGGGAATTTCGATCAGACCGTCTACTTCACGCAGCCGGTCGAGGAATCTCCCGGCAATCAATGGGACTCCCTCGGCGAACTCGCGGCCGACATTCGCGCAGGCAGTGTCTCGACGCTCTTGATCATGGGCAGCAATCCGGCGTATGACGCGCCTGTGGACCTTGGATTCACGGAGTTGCTGCCGAAAGTGCAGTTCAGCGCGCGGCTAGGTCTTTATGAGGATGAGACCTCCCGGCTGTGTCACTGGCACATTCCTGAGGCGCATCCGCTCGAATCGTGGGGCGACGCGCGTGCCTATGACGGCACCGTCACAGTGATTCAGCCGCTGATCGCGCCACTCTACGGAGGCAAGTCGGAACAGGATTTTCTTGCGCTGCTCAACGGACAATCGGAAAAGCCATCGCACGATATCGTCCACGATTATTGGCAGGCGCAACGCCTCAATGTCGCGCGCTTTGATGCGTATTGGGAGAAAACCCTGCACGACGGCGTCGTCCCGGACACGGCGTTTCCTCCTAAACAAGTCTCCCTGAAGGCGGGAATCGGCCAGCCGCCGCCCGGTTCGCCTTCACAAGGACTTGAAATTGTTTTTCGACCCGATCCGACGATCTGGGATGGCCGGTTTGCGAACAATGGCTGGCTCCAGGAACTGCCCAAACCTCTCACGAAGCTCACCTGGGATGCGGTGGCAATGTTCAGTCCGAAAACGGCCGAGCGCCTGGGAGTGAATAGTGAAGACGCGGTAGAACTCAAGTATCAGGGGCGAACCATCGTTGCGCCAGCGTGGGTCATGCCCGGCCATGCCGACGAAAGCGTGAGCGTGTTCCTAGGATATGGAAGGACTCGAGCCGGACGCGTGGGAACGGGCGTAGGGTTCGATGCGGGTTGGATTCGGCCGTACGCCGCTCCGTGGATTGGCACTGGCCTCGAGATCCGTAAGACTGGGAACCGCTGGCCTTTGGCCGCGACACAAACACACAGTTCGATGGAGGGGCGCGACCTTGTTCGTGTTGCGACCCTCGACGAGTATCAAAAGGATCCCAAATTTGCCCAGGCGGATGCCGTGGAAAATCCGCTTTCGCTCTATCCCCCCGTGAAATATGAAGGATACGCATGGGGCATGGCCATTGACCTCAATTCGTGCACAGGATGCGGAGCCTGCGTGACTGCCTGCCAAGCGGAAAACAACATCGCAGTCGTTGGCAAGGAGCAAGTCATCATCGGCCGCGAGATGCACTGGATTCGAATTGACCGCTACTTCGACGGCGAAATGGATGATCCGAAGATGTACCACGAACCCGTCCCCTGCATGCACTGCGAGGACGCTCCCTGCGAAGTTGTTTGCCCGGTCCAGGCGACCGTGCACAGCCCCGAAGGCTTGAACGAGATGATCTACAACCGGTGCGTCGGAACGCGGTACTGCTCCAACAATTGTCCGTACAAGGTTCGGCGGTTCAACTTCTACCTTTTCTCGGATTGGGAGACGCCGAGCTTGTTCGGAATGCGCAATCCGAACGTGACCGTGCGAAGCCGTGGCGTGATGGAAAAATGCTCCTACTGTGTCCAGCGGATCAGCGCGGCGAAAATTCAATCCGAGGAACAGGATCGTTCCGTGCAGGACGGCGAAATTGTCACCGCGTGCCAGCAATCCTGTCCTTCGGAAGCGATCGTGTTCGGAAACATTAACGATCCCAAGAGCAAAGTTTCTCTCCTCAAAGCGCAAAACCGGAATTATCGGTTGCTGGAAGAACTCAACACACGGCCCAGGACCACATACCAGGCGCGGTTGCGGAACCCGAATCCCGAAATCGAGAAAGCGGCGGGAGTTTAGATTGACCAATTGGATTGAGATGACAAATGGCAGATAGCCCGTCAGACAAACTCGCAGAGCAGATGGCGTCCGCGCCCGTCCTTGGTCCCGGGTACGATTATGGCTCTGTAACGGACAAAATCAGCTCAATCGTGCTGAGCCGCAGGCCGCCCAAGTGGTGGATTCTGGGGTTCGCGGGAGCCTTCGCGCTCGTCATGATGCTCATGTATGCCCTGACGTATCTCCTTCTGGTCGGCGTGGGGGTCTGGGGCATTCAGATTCCGGTTGGATGGGGATTTGCGATCATCAATTTCGTATGGTGGATCGGAATCGGACACGCGGGCACTTTGATTTCGGCGATCCTTTTGCTGCTGCGGCAGCAATGGCGCACTTCGATCAACCGCTTCGCCGAAGCAATGACGCTTTTTGCGGTGGCTTGCGCGGGGATCTTTCCGCTGGTCCACATGGGCCGTCCATGGTTGGGATATTGGCTGTTCCCGTATCCCGACACGATGAAAATGTGGCCGAATTTCCGCAGTCCCCTGGTGTGGGACGCCTTTGCGGTTTCGACTTATGCAACCGTGTCACTTTTGTTCTGGTTCATTGGATTGCTCCCGGACCTGGCGACCCTTCGCGACCGCGCAAAAAATCGTCCCGCAAAAATTATCTATGGTTTCCTTGCGATGGGCTGGCGCGGTTCGGCGGTTCATTGGTACCGGCACGAAACCGCTTCCTTGCTGCTTGCAGGTTTGGCGACTCCTTTGGTGCTCTCGGTGCACACGATTGTGAGTTTCGACTTCGCCTTCGCCATCGTACCGGGATGGCACTCCACGATTTTCCCGCCCTACTTTGTGGCGGGTGCGATCTACGCCGGATTTGCCATGGTGCTGACGCTTTCCATTCCGGTGCGCAAGCTCTTTGGCCTCGAAGATTTCATTACGATGCGCCACCTGGACAACATGGGTAAAGTGCTGCTCGCAACGGGATTGATTGTGGGCTATGGCTACATGATGGAAGCATTTTCCGCTTTCTACAGCGGTAATCAATTCGAGCGCTACATGATTTTGAACCGGATGGGCGGACCGTATGCTCCCATGTACTGGCTTCTGATCGCCTGCAATATCGTGACGCCTCAATTTCTATGGTTTCGCAGGGTCCGGTCGAATGTAGGCGCATTGTTCACGATCGCCATGGTTGTGAATCTTGGGATGTGGCTCGAGAGATTTGTGATCGTAGTGACCAGTTTGAGCCGCGATTTTATGCCCTCCGCATGGGGAATGTATTACCCCACGCGATGGGACTTCGCCCTCTTTTTCGGATCCATCGGTTTGTTTTTGATGCTGCTTTTCCTTTTTATTCGTTTCCTGCCGCTGATATCCATCTTCGAGATGCGGACGCTTGTAAACGAAGAGGAAAGGAAAGCGGCGGAGTAATCGCGCATCTGAATTTCAATTTTTGGAGCGTTGCGGAAGCATGAAGCTGGAACATCACATTTACGGATTGATGGCGGAATTCAAGACGTCGGAGGAACTCCTCGACGCGGCGCGCGTCACGCACGATGCTGGATACACGCGCATCGACGCTTTCGCGCCGTTTCCGATCGAAGGGCTAGCCGAAGCCATCGGCTTTCACAGCACACGCCTTCCTCTGCTGGTCCTGATTGGCGGGATTGTGGGCGGCTGCTCGGGTTTCCTTCTCCAGTATTACGCGGCTGTTGTCAGCTATCCCATCAACGTCGGCGGCAGGCCGCTCAATAGCTGGCCCGCGTTTGTCCCCATCACTTTTGAGATGACGATCTTGTTTGCCGCCGCCGCCGCGGTGTTCGGCATGCTGGCCCTGAACGGATTGCCAACGCCTTACCACCCGGTGTTTAACGTGCCACGCTTCGCGCTCGCATCGCGCGACCGTTTTTTCCTGTGCATCAAGGCGCACGATCCAATGTTCGATCTCGCGGGCACTAGAAAATTCATGGATACGCTCAACGCGAGACATGTGTGTGAAATTGAGCCTTAACACGCCACGCCGGAATCGGTTCCAGGGCAGGTGGACGCTGGCCGCCACCACGATTCTGTTGGTGTGCGCGGGCTGCCGTTTGGACATGCACGTCCAGCCGCGCTACAACCCTTACGACCCGACAGACTTTTTCAATGATGGTCAATCCGCGCGCATGCCGGTTGCGGGAACCGTCCCGCGCAGCGACCTGACTATGGGCCCGGACGAGTTGCTCTATACGGGAAAGGTGAATGGTGAAGTAGCCACCGGGTTTCCATTTCCAATCACCAGGGAAATCCTGGACCGCGGTCGCGAACGCTTCAATATTAACTGCAGCCCATGTCACGGGCTCGCCGGTGACGGGGATGGAATGATTGTGCAGCGCGGTTTCCGCCGCCCTCCTACGTTTCACGATGACCGGTTGCGCAACATACCTGTTGGGTACTTTTTCCAGGTAATCACAAATGGATTCGGTGTGATGTATCCCTACGGGTACCGTGTGACGCCGCGCGACCGTTGGGCCATTATTTCCTATATACGCGCACTGCAACTGAGCCGGCAGGTCTCGATCAACGATCTGCCGCCAGCAGAACAAGAGAAGTTGCAGAGCCTGAAATGATGAACGAAAGCCAACACGACCTGCTGAACCTGGGACGCCTCCCATCACGCCTGGCGCCGATTGGGGCCGTCCTGGTCGCGGTCTGCGTGGCGGCGGCTTTTTCGGACAAGGCTGAGTTTTACCAGTCTTATCTGGTCGCATATTTGTTCTGGCTGGGCATCACTCTTGGATGCCTGGCATTGCTGATGGTGCAACATTTGACGGGCGGAAACTGGGCGCTGGTCATCCGTCGAATCCTGGAAGCGGGAACCCGCACGCTTCCATTGATGGCGGTCGCGGCGGTGCCTCTGCTGCTGGGAATGAAGACTCTCTATATCTGGTCGCGTCCCGATCAGACCGACCCGGTCATCCTTTCCAAACATCTATATTTAAATCCGGAATTTTTCGCCGCGCGAATGGTTCTCTATTTCTCCGTATGGTTCATGCTCACATACTTTATGAACAAGTGGTCCAGGATCGAAGACTCCGCCGGCGGTGATATCTCACTCTGGGGCCACATGGAGGGATTGAGCGGCATCGGTCTGGTGATGTACGGCTTCACCGTGACGTTCGCTTCAATTGATTGGGTCATGTCACTTGAGCCGCAGTGGTATTCGACGATTTACGGGATGCTGTTCATGGTGGGCCAGGCCCTTGCCGCGATGGCGTTTTCCATCACGGTCTTGATTTGGCTTTCCGAGAAGGAACCTCTCTCCCAATTTGTCAGAACATCGCACTTCCAGGATCTCGGGAGTTTCTTGCTGACATTTGTCATGCTTTGGGCCTATCTGGAATTCTCCCAGTTTCTGATTATCTGGGGCGGAAACCTTTCCGGAGAAATTCCCTGGTACATCAGCAGAATGCAGGGAGCCTGGGGCCGCATCGGCCTGCTTCTGGTTCTTCTCAATTTCGCCTTGCCGTTTTTCCTGCTGCTGTTTCGCCACGTCAAGCGCAGGACACGGTCGCTGCTGATCGTTGCCGCTTTGGTCCTGCTGATGCGGCTTGTGGATATGTATTGGATGGTCCTGCCGGCTTTCGGCGGGGGCAATGCGCACCTGACGTGGATGAATGTCGTGCTGCCCCTGGGCTTCGGCGGAATCTGGTTTGCGTATTTCACCTGGCAGTTGCAGCGGATGCCGATTCTGCCCGTTCATGATCAGCGCATGGAAGGAGCGGCCGAACACGCCGCCGAACATGGATAAGCCCCAAAACAATTCTCCGGCCTCTCCCGGATACGAAACACGCGATGCGAATGCGCGCGGCGTATTCAATTTCCTGGTATTTCTGGGATTAATGCTTGTCGTCTCGGGCCTGGTTTGCTGGGGATTGTTCCGTTATTTTTCAAGCCGGCAGGCCGGCCCGGCCGGCTCTCCCTTCGAGGATACACGCGAGTTGCCGCTCGGGCCGGAATTGCAGGTAAATCCCCGGGAAGACTGGCTGAAATTTCACGAGCAGCAGGAGCAGGCGCTCGAAACCTATGAATGGGAAAACCGCGGGTCTGGAATTGCGCGCGTGCCCATCGAGCGCGCGATGGATCTGTTGCTGCAAAAAGGTTTGCCGGTTCAGAATTCAAGTGGACCCGAGCCGGCTCCTGCCGGCACTCCCTCCACAACGTCGAAAAAGTCCGCACCACCAGCGGAGAAGAAGCCATGAAGAAAACAACCCTCACAGCGTTGCTCGCTCTGTCGGCCTTGATCGCTGCACCCTCCGGGCGCGCGCAGCAGACTGCCCCCGTGCCAATTCTGAATCATGTAAGCATTTCCCAGAATCTCAACGCGCAACTGCCTGCAGACCTGGTCTTCCGCGACGAGACAGGCAAAGACGCGCGCCTCGGCGATTTTTTTGGGCAAAAGCCGATTGTGCTTTCGCTCGTATATTTCGAATGCCCCGCGCTGTGTACGGAGGTCCTGAACGGCCAATTGCAGACCATGAAATCCATTTCGCTCAATCTTGGCAAGGATTTTGAAGCGGTGACTGTCAGCTTTGAGCCGAAAGACACGCCCGCCCTCGCCAAAGCGAAACGCGATGTTTACGCGGGCCAGTACGGACGGCCCGGAGCAGCCGACCACTGGCATTTCCTGACGGGCGATCAGAAATCGATTGACGCCCTCACGCAAGCGGTGGGTTTTCACTACGCGTATGATTCCGCTGGCCGGCAGTACGCGCATGCCGCGGCCATCATGGTTCTCACTCCCGATGGCCGCATCGCCCGTTACTTTTACGGAGTGCTATATCCGGCACGTGACCTGCGCCTGGGGCTCATCGAGGCGTCACAGGGAAAAATCGGCAGTCCCACCGACCACGCATTGCTGTACTGCTATCAATACGATCCCACGACCGGAAAATATGGCCTCGTGGTGATGAATGTCGTCCGCGCAGGGGGAGCGCTGACGCTGCTCGTGCTGGGGATTTTCATGTTTGTGATGTTTCGCCGGGATCGCAGACTCTCGGCCGTTCCGGCGGTTGGCGACGTAAAAGTTCGATGAGTTCGCGATATTTATTTTGAAAAAGGACAGAGTGACGGTTTACTAATGCAAGGATTTCCATTTCAGCCGGAGCAGGCTTCCACGATCGCGCGATCGGTGGACCACCTGTATTACTTCATCACTGCCGTGACGCTGTTTTTCACGGCGGTGATTTTCCTGATCATTTTCTATCTGATGATCAAGTACCGGCGCCGCTCGCCGGACGAGCGTCCCAAGGCAATCGAAGGTTCGCTGCCGCTGGAAATTCTGTGGACGGCCATCCCCACGCTGATCGTTGCGATCATTTTCGTGTGGAGCTCCAGTCTGTACTTCCAGAATTCGGAGCCGCCCAAAGGCTCGATGGAGATCTTCGTCACTGGCAAGCAGTGGATGTGGAAGATCGAGCATCCCGAGGGGCAGCGCGAAATCAACGAATTGCACGTGCCGCTTGGACGCCCGGTTAAATTGACGATGACTTCGGAGGACGTGATTCACGATTTTTACGTTCCGGCATTCCGCGTCAAGAAGGATGTTCTCCCCGGACGCTATACGACACTTTGGTTTCAGGCGACCAAACTGGGAACTTTCCAATTATTTTGCGCACAGTATTGCGGCGCGTTTCACGCGGGAATGATCGGCTCCGTCATCGTAATGGAACCGGACCAATATGAGGCATGGCTGGCCGGGGGAGTGCAGGGAGAGTCAATGCAAGCCGCGGGCCAAAAAATCTTCCAGCAAAGCGGCTGCAGCACGTGCCATCTTGCGGACGGAACTGGGCCCGGGCCATCCTTCCTCGGAGTCTACGGAAAGCCGGTCAAGCTTACCAACGGCGCGACAGTCACGGCGGACGACGCCTTCATTCGCGAATGCATATTGACTCCCGCGGCAAGAAGAGTTTCCGGGTATGCGCCGATCATGCCTTCGTTTCAGGGACAACTTACAGACGACCAGATCAATAGTTTGATCGCATACATTCAATTGCTGGGCAGCGTTCAGGCAAAACCAAAGGAAGAGGGGAAGCAATGAGCACGGCCACGCTGGACCCACGCGTGCACACACCGCGCAATTACCTCAACGCGGATTACGGTTGGAAGTCCTGGCTGTTCACGCTGGACCATAAACGCATCGCGTTGTTGTATCTGGTTTCGATCACGTTTTTCTTCATCGTCGGCGGATCGTTTGCTGTCCTGATGCGCATCCACCTGGTCGAGCCGCAGGGCGCGCTGGTGCAGCCAGAAACCTACAACAAGCTCTTCACGATGCACGGCATCATCATGATTTTTTTCTTTTTGATTCCATCGATCCCCGCTGTGCTCGGAAATTTCCTGGTGCCCCTGATGATCGGGGCGCGGGACCTGGCCTTCCCGAAGCTCAATCTCCTGAGCTGGTATATCTACATCGTCGGCGGAATGTTCACCTTGTATTCGGGAATCGCCGGGGGCGTTGATACCGGATGGACCTTTTACACTCCGTACAGCAGCACGTATTCGAATACGCAGGTGACGGCGGTCGCGATCGGCGTGTTCATTACCGGATTTTCATCCATCCTCACGGGCCTCAACTTCATCGTCACGATTCACAAAATGCGCGCCCCGGGCCTGACGTGGTCACGCCTGCCGCTGTTCTTGTGGGCCATGTACGCGACGAGCCTCATCATGGTCCTGGGCACGCCTGTACTCGCCATCACTCTCTTTTTGCTGGCCCTGGAACATCTGTTTCACGTGGGCATCTTCAGCCCGGCCCTGGGCGGCGACCCGCTGTTGTTTCAGCATTTATTCTGGTTCTACTCGCACCCGGCCGTTTACATCATGATTCTGCCCGCCATGGGAGTGGTCAGCGAAATCATCGCCTGTTTTGCGAGAAAGCGAATCTTTGGCTATACGATCGTTGCGTATTCCAGCGTGTCCATTGCCGTGCTGGGCTTCCTGGTCTGGGGACACCACATGTTCGTCACCGGACAATCTGTCTACGAGGGTCTGATTTTTTCCCTGTTGAGTTTCCTAGTCGCCATTCCCTCGGCGATCAAGGTCTTCAACTGGACGGCGACTCTTTATAAGGGATCGATTTCCTACGAAGCCCCGATGCTGTACGCCATGGGCTTCATTGGACTGTTTACGATGGGCGGCTTGACCGGACTATTCCTTGCATCGCTTGCGACGGACGTCCATTTGAACGGGACGTATTTTGTCGTGGCCCATTTCCACTACATCATGGTCGGCGGCGCGGTGATGGGCTACCTGGGAGGGATCCATTTCTGGTGGCCGAAAATTACCGGAAGAAAATATCCCAATGGATGGGCGGCCCTTGCCGCGGCCATCATTTTCATTGGTTTCAACCTCACCTTTTTTCCGCAATTCCTTCTTGGATATCTGGGTATGCCCAGGCGCTACGCGTTCTACCCGGCGGAATTTCAGGTGCTTAACGTAATGTCTTCAGCGGGGGCGACGGTATTGGGCGTTGGATACCTGATTCCCCTGGTATATCTGATCTGGTCCATGCGGTACGGGCCAAAGGCCGAGGACAACCCTTGGGGAGCGACGGGCCTCGAATGGCAGACTTCTTCGCCGCCGCCGACTGAAAATTTCGCCGAAATTCCGGTAGTCACGCAAGAAGCGTATGCCTACTCGGAGGAGGAGGCCAGCGGTGACTGACGCGAACGTGCAGGCAGAGCATCACGCCGGCCTCAAGCACCAGTTCGAGAACCTGGAACAGCAGCAGGACGCAGACACACTGGGAATCTGGGTTTTCCTGGTGACGGAAATCATGTTCTTCGGCGGCCTCTTTGCCGCCTACGCCATTTATCGCTGGCTCTACTTCGCTGCTTTTGAAGGTGGCAGCCACATCCTCGACGTCCGTCTGGGCGCGCTCAACACGGTCGTGCTTTTGGGCAGCAGCTTGACGATGGCCCTTTCCGTGCGCGCAGCGCAGACCGGGAATCGCCGGGCCCTCGTCCTGTTCCTGGTCCTGACGATGATCCTGGGCGCCGTGTTCCTCGGCGTGAAAGCGTACGAGTACGACCAGAAATTCGTCGAGCACGTCGTTCCCGGCCTCGACTGGGCTCCGGAAGGCGATGTCCTCGCCAAGCTTGCGCCCGGCGGATTGGGGCACGCCCAGCTCTATTTCATTTTCTACTTTGCGATGACCGGTTTGCACGCGATCCACATGATCATCGGAATGGGGTTGCTGCTTTATCTGGTCCTGCGTGGGCGAAAGGGAACTTTTACCCCTCACTATTTTGCGCCGGTGGAAGTCGTCGGTTTGTACTGGCACTTCGTGGATATCGTGTGGATATTTCTTTTCCCGTTGCTCTATCTGATTGGCGGACGCTACTAATGTCACAGCAGATTGTTCCCGTGAAGACCTATATTTTCGTTTTCGCCAGCCTGATCGCTCTGACGCTGCTGACGACCGGCGTAGCCTTCATCGACCTCGGACCATTCAATACTGTTGCGGCCCTCGCGATCGCCTTTTGCAAGATGCTGCTGGTGGTTTTCTTTTTCATGCACCTCCGACAGAGCAGCAGTTTGGTGAAAGTCGTTTTGCTCGCTGGATTTTTCTGGCTGGCGCTTCTGATTGTCCTGACCTCAACCGATTACCGCAGCCGCTCCTGGACACCGGCGCCCGACTCATGGTCCACGACCGCACCTCCGACGCATCCTTGAGTAGGACAGGCCTCAGATCCCGTGTGGGTATATCGGCTTATGTAGCGCCCGCCTTCAGGCGGGCACCGTAGATTCAAGTACATGCCCGCCTGAAGGCGGCCGCTACAAATTCGTCTGAATGCGGATTACCACTCAGAAATTTCAGGCAATCTAACTTTGAAATTTACGAATTCCAATGCTGACAGGTTGAAGCCCGCCTGAGGCAGACCTGTCCTACTGAAAACAAAAAGCCCGCCCCGTAAACGGGACGGGCTTTTCAGAGGGGAGAATAGTTCAGCACCTATGCGCGGAAGGCACTCGAACTCTTTGTCCTCGCGCTGAGTCTAGAGGACAAGAAATACGAAAGTCAAGTGGAGAAATGGTTGAAACAGAAGGGTTATAAGTCTTTTGTAATGAGCAAATAACGAAAATAACTCAAGCGCAGGCTGAGAAATGACCTCAAGTTTTCAACAGGTTCTTGAAGTTTCTAATAGAAGTCCTTTGCCTTGATCGGTTTGCTGGATATCCCCAACTGCAGAATTTCAACCTGATTGGCGCGATCAAAAACCTTGTTTGGGAAGATGAGTTTCACCAGCACACGAATTCCACCGAAGCCGATTCCAGCCGCCACCGCGAGAACCATCACGGCGCCGGTGCCCATGAACGCTCCAACGATCATGGTGTTGATGGTCGGCTCGGTCAACGTCTGCTTCGGCTCATTCCAGGTGACCTGGCTTTCGTAACCGATCTGGTCGAGCAATTTGTTGGCGTCTTGCCTGGACGGAGCGCCCACGACAACGGCGACGATCGAGCTGACGCGTTTTCCGAACAGGACGTTTGGCTTCAAAATTGTATCGCCGGGAGGATCGAAAACAAACCGGCGCAGCATGGTATCGAATTCCATGGCGGCGATCTGCTGCGTTGGATACGACGCGACAAGCAGCGTCTCGTCCTTGCCCGAGACTTGATACCGCGCCACGATGGTTTCCGCGCTGTGATCGAACCCTACCCAGTCATCCGTGCCGAGTGGGACATACTGAGAAAGGCCGAGGGGTCCCAGGAAGTAGTGCTCCGAACCGTGGACGAGTCCCTGTTCCGGCAGGTGGTCCGCGATCAATGGATACGGGGCTCGGTCCGCGACCTTGTTCAGCGAATCTGCGAGATGCTTCAGATCGGAATCCGAGGGGCGCGCTTGCTTCGCAGCGGCAGTGGCATCAACCAACATTTCGCCGACTACGAACAGCGCCCTGTCCGTTGAGGCGCTGGCAAACGAGCCGAGATTTACAGTCGCCATCGAAGCGTTCCGCAAAAATGTGTAGGCGCCGTACGCGGAACTCGGGTCACGCAGCCGGTACAGCGTGATGGAAGCCGATGCGGTCCCCCGGCTGTACGGCCTCTGCTCGATGGCCTTCACCACATATTCCCCGAAGGCCCCGGCATTCGCGCCCAGAATCTGATCAAGCCCCGCCGGCGGAATTGCAGTGGAGGGCGCCGAAGCTGTCCAGCCCGCAAAAGAAGAGGGAAGAACGTTTTGCGCAGCGGCCGTGAACGGCAGCGCCATGAAACACAAAATCCCTGTCAGTGTGCGAAGGAGTCGAATCATAGTACGTCTATATTTGCGGAGAATTGCTGTAGACCCCACAATTTATTAGACTCCAATAGTTTACTGCGGGTTCCCGGATCGCGCCACTGCTCTGGAGCGGTCATCGGGAGCGGGGTGTACCTGATTGTTCGCCAGGCTGTTGGTGCTCTGCAGATAACTCTCTATTCCGTGGAAAAGCCCGTCAGCAACGCGCTGCCTGTTTTCGGGTTTCTTCAGCCACTGCTCGTCGGCAGGATTGGAAATAAAGGAGATCTCCGCAAGCACCGAGGGCATATCGGCCCCGATCAGGACGACGAAAGGAGCCTTGCGCACGCCGCGGTTGCGGTCCCCGTGGTTGATTCCCTCCATTCGCTTGGCGAGTGAATCCTGGATGATCCCGGCAAAGTCGCGCGATTCCTCGATCTTTTCGTTGCGGGCGATTTTCTTCACGATGTCTTCCAGGTCATGGACGGAATTATCAGACAGGGCGTTTTCGCGCGAAGCCACTTCCATGGCATCGCTCGAACCGGTGAAATTCAAGTAATACGTTTCCACGCCCCGCGCGCTGTGGTCCTGGCTCGAATTGGCATGGATCGAGAGAAACAGGTCCGCTTTCGCTTCGTTGGCAATTTCCGTGCGGCGTTCCAGCGGAATGAAAGTGTCGTCGTCCCTCGTAAAAGTGACTTCCGTGCCCGGCAATTTTTCTTCGATCAATTTGCCGATCCGCAGCGAAACGTCGAGGCACAGATCCTTTTCCATGAGTCCCGTGGGCCCGATCGTGCCTGTATCATGGCCGCCATGTCCGGCGTCAATCACGATGCGTCCAATTTTCAGTCCCAGGGCGCGCGTCAGGGAATGTTGACCGTCGCGAGTCAGTTCCGGAGTAGGCGGAGGCCCCATTTCCAGGGCCTGGTCGTGCGCGGATTTCATTGTCTTGCCGGATTTTTTCACGTTTGCGGAGACCAGCGCGGGAGACGATGCATCCGTACCATTTGTGTTGACCGACGCTGACGGCGCAATGTCCGTATCGGATCCATTGTCATTATCGTTCCGCGTCTTCGCGGATTTCGGGGAAGCGGGCGAGTCGGTCTTCGCGGCTGATTTTGCTGAATTTTTGGTGGAGCTCTTCGCCGTCGTCGCAGGTAGCGCGGATGGAGTTGCTGGTGAAGCCTCGGATTCACTTCCGGATGTTTCAGCCTTCGCTGACGTAACCGCGGAGAGCTTTGCGGATTTCTTCTCTGGAACCGTTGACGCAGATGGGGCCGCTACTTCCTTGGCAGGCTTTTCCGGTTTTGCGACCGGAACATCGGTTGTCGGCCCGGGCGCCGGGGCAGTAGCGAGCGCGGCCCTTTCCGCGGCGTCGGATGTGCCGTATACATCCACGACCAGGCGGTAAGGATCGGGGAGCAGAAATACGGAATAATCCTTGGCGCGATTCACTTCCAGAACCACGCGCACCACGCCGGACTGGTTTTGCGCGATGCGAACGGTTTTCAGGTAGCCGCCATTTTCGACGTCAATCGGCTTGTGAAGCAGCGCGGGATCAACCTTGGCGCCTTCGATATCGAAATAGATGCGGTCGGGACCGGAAATTCGAGCCGCCTGATATTTTACCGGCGACCCCACGTCGATCACGATGCGCGTATAGGTATCGGCATTCCATGTCCGGACGCGGCTCACCTGCGGGACAGCGCCTCTCGCGGGGAGGATTTCTTCGGGCGATCCCTGCCGGGTGTCCGTTGTAGGCGGAGTCTTGTCGGTCGCAGCGGATTTCGGGGTCTCGCGATCCGGACTCTGCTTTGCCTTCACCGGCTGCGGGGCACGGCTCGCGGGCGCATTCTCATTGTTCAGCTTTTCGAGAGCGGCGCGAACTTCTGCGGCACGCTCGGAGTGCGGATGAAGCTGAAGGAATTGTTCGTATGTTTTCTGGGCGAGGGCCGTATCGTGAAGATCTTCCTCTCCAATCCGCGCAATGGCCAGCATTGCTTGCTCGCGGAAATGCGTGGTGGGGTATTCGTGCAACAGGAATTGGTAAGCATCGACGGCCGACTGGTAATACTTTACATCGAACAGATCGCCCATCGAACGGTACAGTTCAGCGACTTCATTGAGCGCCTCGGGAACTTCGGCCGCGTGCGGCGTGATCAGGTAGACGCGCTTGTAGGAATTTGCAAGGGACGCGTATTGCTTGAGCGTGCGCGCGTTTTCAGGAACCGCCTCGAGCGCCAGGCGATCTTTTTCCGCGCGGTCGAACTGGTCCTTCGCCGTTTCGCGGCGCTCCGGCGTGTTATTGTCGGCGGCGGCTACATGGGGAAAAATCGACAAAAGGATCAGGAACGCGAAGAGGACGCGCAGGATTGGCCGGGTTTTAGCGGCGTTTTGCCGCAAGGTCTGCCTCATTCATTCGTAAACACGAGCCGTCCGCTTTGGTCCACCATGCGGTAAATGGGACGCGACGCATTGTACGCGCTGGGGAGCCGATCGGAGCCGGGCCGGAAGTAGGAATCAGTAACCTTCTGAACGTATTCGCGCGTTTCCCGATACCGCGGCACTCCCCCGGCGCGATCCACCGCACCCGGACCCGCATTGTAGGCCGCCAGGGCCTTGTCGAGGTCGCCATTATAACGCTCCAGGAGCGTATGAAGATAGTGAACTCCGCCATCGAGATTTTGCTTCGGATCAAACGCGTTGCTTACGCCCATTTGCTGCGCCGTTCCCGGAACCAGTTGCATTAACCCAAGCGCGCCCTTGCTGGAAACAGCTGTCGAATTATAGTTCGATTCAGTCTCGATCACGGCGCGAACCAACGCAGGATCCACGCGATAACGGTCGGAGACTTCTCGAATCATCACTTCGATCTTCTCCCGGTTGGCCTTTGCTGCGGCCGTTAGTATAGGAGAAGCGACGGGTGAAACTTGGGTTGTACGCGATGCGATTCCGGCGGAGGATCCGGCCAAGCCAAGCGAGGCCTTTACCTGTCGAACGGCATGGGGCGGGTCCGCATTGATGAAGACCCGTTTGCCACTGTCATCCATATAGGAAACGATCTGCCCGTGCGCGGGAATCGAGCACAAGATCATCATCCCCAATAAGATACCGGCCGTTATGGTGAGTGACCGCATCGTTTTTCCTGCCGGGATGCACCTTTAGTCAGCACCCCGTTACTCTTCTGGGAAGGCAGTAAGATTCTGCTACCTGCTTAATTTAGTTGGGCTCCAAGTAGAGCCCAAACCCCTACCGGCGCGGGCGCGGCTTGCTTACGCGAAAGCGAAAGCGAAAGCCAGACGAACCCATTCTCGTTAGACAGACCAGTAAACACGACTGGGGAGAGGAAGGCCTCGCCCCGAACGTTCCTGGCACTGCACAAAATTATAGCATTTGGTCTATAAGGGAATAAACGTGACTGAGGGCGGTATTTAGGCCAGTTGTGTCTTTTCCGCCAGCCTCGGCCAAATCGGGCCTGCCGCCGCCCGAGCCGCCTACTTGCTTGGCGATGGCCTGAACGATTTTGCCGGCATGGAGCCGGGGAAGGAGGTCTTTGGTAACGCCTGCCAAGAGAGCAACTTTGCCATCGTCAGTGGTGCCGAGCACCACGACCCCCGAGCCAATCTTTTGTCGGAGGCTATCCACAAGTTGGCGCATGGTTTCGCGGTCTACGCCTTCGACTTGGGCGGAGATGACTTTTACGTCCTTGATGGTGCGGGCAAGGGCGGCCAGATCATCGAGCTTTGACAACGCACCCTTGCGTTTCAGCGCATCCAGCTGCTTTTCCATCTGGCGCTGAGCCTGCTCGGCGCGTTCGATGGCTGCCTTGAGGTTGTCTTCAGTTACTGCCAGCCGGCCGGTGAGGTCCGCCAGGATCTGCCGCGCGCGCTGGTAGTCGGCGAGGGCGGCGTCGCCGGTGATGGCCTCAATGCGGCGAACGCGGGCCGCGGCGGATTGTTCCACTGTGATCTTGAAAACTCCAATGTCGCCAGTGCGGCGGACGTGCGTGCCTCCGCAAAGTTCCTTGCTGTAAAAGCCGCGCGGCGCGGAGGGATCGGGAATCGTGACGACGCGCACGTTCTGCTCCGGATAACGGTCGCCGAAGAAGGCCAGCGCACCAGAGGCGAGAGCGTCGTCAATCGTGGTGACGTTCGTCTCGATTTCGGAGTTGAGGCGAATTTCCTCGTTCACCTGCTGCTCGATGTCGCGCAGTTCCGCGGAATCAATCGCGGCAAAGTGGGAAAAGTCAAAACGCAGGCGCGACGGCTCGACGAGTGAGCCGGCCTGCTTCACGTGCGTGCCCAGGATATTTCGCAGCGCCGCATGCATCAGATGCGTCGCGGTGTGATTGCGTTTGATGTGCTCGCGCCGTGCGCCGTCGGCATCTCCCGCGACGCGGTCGCCCACGGCGAGTTTTTCTTTCGCGACGACGCGGTGAGCAATCAATCCCGAGACGGGGTAATACGCACCCCGAACTTTGGCAATCTCGATCGTGTGCTCGTTGTTCCAGAGCGTGCCGATATCGGAGACTTGTCCACCGGATTCTGCGTAGAACACAGTCCGATCGAGGATGATTTCGCCCTCAGCGCCGGCAGGGAGTTCATTCACCGAGCCGTCCTTGGTGATGATCGCTTCGATGCGGCGATTTTTTGCGGTCGTGCCGGAATAAAAGTCCGGCTCGGTGCGATACGTCTCGACAAGCTTCGCATACACAGGATTCGCGACGTCCTTGTGTCCGCCTTTCCACCCAGCGCGAGAACGGGTCTGCTGATCTTCCATTGCACGATCGAATTGGGCTCCGTTAAATATTATTCCAGCGTCGCGACAGGCATCCTCGACGAAGTCGCGCGGGAGACCATAGGTGTCATAGAGCATGAAGGCTTGCGCGCCCGTAATCGGAACAAACGCGACATGGGGGTCTTGTTTTTCTTTGCTTCGGTTGGCGTCAACAAGCATCCCCTCGAGCTTCCTAAGGCCTACGGCAAGTGTTCTGGCGAAGCGTTCCTCTTCGGCGTACACGGTTGGCGAAATATGCGCTCCTTCAGGGCCGGCGAGTTCTGGATATGCTCCACTCATTATTTTCCGAACGACATGGGTTAGTTCGGTCAGAACAATCGGCCGTTCAGCCCCGAGCAAGCGCGCGTGCCGCATTGCTCTGCGCATGATTTTACGAAGCACATACCCCCTGCCCTCATTTGAAGGTGCAACGCCATCCGCTATTAAGAAGCTAGTAGCGCGTGCGTGGTCAGCAATAATGCGAAGAGAAGCATCGCTCTGCGGGGACGTTCCCGGCATAGTATGGGTAAGTTCAGCTGCGCGGTCGATCAAGGGCAAAAACAAATCTGTATTGAAATTGCTGATCTTGCCTTGCAGGACCGCGGCCAGCCTTTCGAGACCCGCCCCCGTATCAATTGAAGGCTTCGGCAGCGGCGTCACCGTGCCCGAAGCATCGCGATTGAATTGCATGAAGACTAGATTCCAGATTTCGACGTAGCGACCGCAATCACAGGGAAAAGAGCAGTCCGCGTGCCCCTGATCTGACGCGGCTGGACCCATGTCATAAAAAATTTCGCTGGACGGGCCGCAGGGACCGGTATCGCCCATGGCCCAGAAGTTTTCCTTTAGGCCCGGGACAGGAACGACGCGATTCTTCGGCGCTCCAATAGACAACCAGAGGTTGAGGGCTTCTTCGTCGATGCCCAGGACGTTTCCGGGAGCGATCTCCGCGCCGCCAAATACGGTGAAATAAAGCTTGTCGAGCGGGATATCAAACCAATCGGGTGAGGTAATCAGTTCCCAGGCAAACGCAACCGCATCTTTCTTGAAATAATCGCCGAAGGAAAAATTTCCGAGCATCTCGAAAAACGTATGATGGCGGTTGGTGAAGCCAACATTCTCGAGGTCATTGTGCTTGCCGCCGGCGCGCACGCATTTCTGCGACGACGTGGCTCGCGTGTATTCGCGCTGCTCGAGGCCCAGAAAGACGTCCTTGAACTGGTTCATCCCGGCGTTGGTGAACAACAGCGTGGGGTCGTTCACCGGGACGAGCGAAGAACTGCGTACGATGCGGTGCCCGCGATCGCCGAAATATTTCAGGAATGTGCTGCGGATTTCGTTGCCGCTCAGCATAATGCCCTCAGTAATGCATGATTAGTGACTAGTGACTAGTGACCTGCCTGCCGGCAGGCAGGCTCGTGATTCCTGAAAACCACTCAACTCAGAGATTCGCCTACAGCTTACACTTCTTCAGTTCTTACCTATAATCGTGAGATTAAATTCGCTTCGGGAAATCATTATCGCAGAGGGAGAACACACTCGCAATGCGCCACTAGTAGCGTAGGCTCCAGCCTGCGCGCTTTGGAATTAAGAAGGACTAAACCCGCGCACTCCAATGAGGAGGATAGAATTATTGAGTTTGACGATGTGGGTACGTTAGCGTACCTTCCATCTTAGATGAGTGTCTGAACCCATCGGGAAGGCGGCCATGCGAAACTGATGTACCTGAAATGCGCCCATCCCGATTGCGATGCCGATTTTGATTATGGTCAGAGACGGTTTTTCCGCTTCCAGCAATTTCCCCGGCAGGACCCGTCTTCCACGAGTAGTCATGGCGTAAAACACTTCTGGCTCTGCACGCGGTGTTGTGAAACGTTCACGATTGATTATCAGAGCGGCGTTGGCGTGCTCCTGCGACAGCGGCTTGACACTTTCACGCACATGCAGCCGTCTCATTTTGTTTTGCAGGATGAAAGTGGCGCGGACCGAAAACGCGCCCAGCGCCTTGGCCGAAGGATGATTCGGGAACGAAAGCGCAATTCCGAAATTGTATCTGGACAAACCAAAACGATTGAAATCCTCGAAAATCGGAACCTCGAAAGGAGAGGGTAAAAGAAATGAATGAAGAAATCGGCGCGGTGGCGGGCGCAATCTGGCACGCCCTGGACGTGAACGGCGAGATGACTCTGGCCAAGCTGAAGAAGGAAGTCAAAGCGGAAGGCCCTCTCTTCGATTGGGCGATCGGCTGGCTCGCGCGCGAAGACAAAATCGAACTGGCGCGCGATAAACGGTCAATCCTGGCGTGGCTCAAGGGCAGGGAAGCGCAAAGAGCAAACGCCGCTTAGGGTTTCAGTAGCGCAGGCTGCCCTTCGTGCCCTCAGGATAAAAAGCCCAGGCTATTAAAGGCTACTTCACGCCGCTTCAGGATTCCTCGGGAGAACCTGCCTCAAAATCATCCAAAGATATATTTGCCACGGAACGCAACTCGCGTCGAATGACGTCGGGGGAAAAGCCCGCCCGGAGAACGCTTCGGTAGAGCGAAGCCTTGCGGCGTTCATCAAGCGGACCGCGCAATGATTTGAGTTTACGCGTCAGGTGCGCGCGGACCAGCGCGCCTTCATCGGATTCGGCCTTGCGCTCCTCGAGGGCCGCCTCAATGTGGGGGTCGGGCACGCCGTGGGCGCGAAGATCGCGCGCGATGCGAAATGCTCCCTGCTTTCTCAATTCCGCGCGAACGCGAACGAATTGCTTCGCGTAGCGCGCATCGTCGATATAGCTGCTCTGTTTCAATCGTTCGAGGATTGGACGAACGTCATTTTTGTCCTCCGCACGGCGTTCCAAATAAAGACGCATGTCATGAACCGAATATGCTCTTCGGGCGAGGGCGTTGATCGCGGCGGCGTAAAGATCGCTCTCGGAAGAAAGTTTTCGTGGAGAGGAACGCATACACGAAGCATAGAGGCAAGGAGGCAGGGAGGCAAGGAGGCAGGGGGCGGGGAGTAGGGAGTAGGTTGTAGGGAGGGTGCGTTATCTCGGGGTCGCGATCGGATCTAAATTGTGATATCCGGAATCTTGGGAAGCTTGGGAAGCTTGGAAATAATTCTGCGGCTCGACCGGTCGTCAGAGGAAAGCTACCGTTTTCCCATGCGGTCGAATTCGGTCATGCTCTGTTCCATTTCTTCGCGGGCGGAATCGGAGGCGGAACGGATGCCCTGTACGCGCAGCTTGAAGTCGTCGGGGTTGGATGCGCGGATCAGCGCTTCTTCATAGGTGATCAGGTTTCGAGAAAAGAGATCAAACAGCGATTGATCGAAAGTCTGCATGCCGTATTGGCTCGTGCCGGCCGCGATGGCGTCATGGATCAGGCGGGTCTTGTCCGGATTGATGATGCAATCGCGGATGTAGGCGGTAGCGATCATGACTTCCACCGCCGGGACGCGCCCCTTATCGTCGGACCGCCGCACCAGGCGCTGGCTGATTACGGCTTTGAGCGTGGCGGCCATTTGCAAGCGGATCTGTTTTTGCTCGGGAGGCGGAAACACAGCGATGATGCGCTGAATGGTTTCGGTCGCATCGAGCGTGTGCAATGTGGAAAAAACCATGTGTCCGGTTTCCGCTGCAAGCAGGGCCGTGGCGATCGTTTCCAGGTCGCGCATTTCGCCGACCAGGATTACGTCCGGGTCCTGGCGAAGCCCGGCGCGCAATGCGGTCGAGAAATTCGCCGTATCCACCTCGACTTCGCGCTGGTTGATGAAACTTTTCTTGTCCCGGTGCAGGAATTCAATGGGGTCTTCAATCGTGATCACGTGATCGGACCGCGTAGTATTGATCCGGTCGATCATGGCTGCAAGCGTGGTGGATTTGCCCGATCCGGTTGTCCCGGTGACCAGAATCAGGCCGCGCTGCTCCTCGCAAATCGTCTCGATTACGCGCGGGAGTTCGAGTTCCTCGATCGTGCGAATCTTTGTGGGAATTACGCGCAACACCATCCCGACGTTCCCGCGTTGTTGGAAGACGTTAACGCGGAAGCGCCCCAGGCCGGCGACACCGTAGGCCATATCCAGTTCGGCGGTTTCCTTGAATTTCTGCTTTTGGCGGTTCGTCATCATGCTGAACGCCATCGAAAGCATTTCTTCCGGGGTAACACGGCCCACATCGGTCTGAGGATTCAGTAAGCCGTCAATGCGCAGATACGGGTGGTTACCCACCTTCAGGTGAAGGTCCGACGCCTTGGTTTCAACGGCACGGCGCAGGAGATCGTCGATGCTCAGGGCCATGGTTTGCGAATCTCCGCAAAAAGAAGAACTCCAACGAAACTAACACCGGGATAACGGGCGGGCAAGCACGCAGGAAGAAGATGACGCTGCCTAGTAACGGGCGGCTTAAGTCAAAGGAAATGAGGGTATTGCAGCGGGGGGAAACTCTGACTTAATGTGGTGCGAAAAGAGTAAATCGCTTTGCCGGTCATGTCTTTAGGCATGACATAAAGGTTCTGTTTCCTTCAGGGGTTTTAACCCCTGATGGCGAATGGGGCGTTCTCCGCTTCAGCCGAGTTCAGCGAGCGCCGCTTCCATCTCGGACCGCGCGTGATCGTCGCCAGTTCGGCGGGCGGTGGCGATCCCAGAAGCCAGAGTCGATCGGGCTTCCTCCGTGCGACCGGCGCGCGCCAGAAATTGCCCATACTGAAAATACGCGGCAACGTAATCGGGATGCGAGTCCATCAGCGTCTTGAACTGTTCATCCGCCGCCGCAGTGTCGCCGGAGTTGGCGCATTCCATCGCCAGGCCGTACCGTGCGAACGAGTCATTCGGCTTGGCGGAGACAAATTCTTCCAGCATCTGGCGGCGCGTTTTCTTCTGTGGTTGGGTCATTGTCAAGCAGATAGTATATTCGTCCTGGCGCGGAACGCCAAATCCCTGCAGGAGGCCAATCTACAAATGAAAAGCAGCGCAGATCCAACGAGGCGCACATCGGCGAGCACGGCGCCGGGCCGGCCCGTCAGCGCTTCCCGGACGGAAATGATGGAGCTGGTGCTTCCACAGGACGCAAACCTTCTCGGAAACATTCTGGGTGGGCGCGTGATGCACTTGATTGACGTTGCGGGAGCGATTGCCGCGCACCGGCATTGCCACCTGCAGGTCGTGACCGCGTCAGTGGATCATCTTGATTTTCTGAATCCCGTTCGTCTGGGAGATCTTATCGTGCTCGAGGCGCAGGTGAATCGCGCGTTTCGTACTTCGATCGAAGTGGGCGTGGAGGTCTTCTCCGAAAATTTTATTTCGGCGACGCGGAAACACACCACGACAGCGTTTCTGACATTTGTCGCCATTGATTCCGATGGGAATCCGCTTCCCGTGCCTGCCGTGATTCCCAGGACCCGCGAAGAGCGCCGCCGTTTCCGCGAAGCGGGAGATCGCCGGAAAGCGCGGCTCGCAGTGCGCGCGAAACGTAGAAGATAAGATCTTCCAACAATTATATTGCTGGTGCCATATCCCGGCGGCTCATTCTTTGCAAGCCATATGCTAGACTTGCGAAGCTTTTTGCGATTTTGGAGGCGACTGAGAAGTGGCATCCGGTATTGAAAGTCGGGTAAAGGAACTTGGCCTTGTTTTACCGGCGTTGCCTGAACCGGGCGGCAACTATTTACCGGCCAGGACGGTCGGGAACATGGTGTATCTTGCCGGAGTGATTTCGATGCTCGACGGGGAAGTAATCGCAGGAACCGTGGGCGCAGGCCGCACATTGGACGACGGTTACGCAGCAGCGCGTGCTTGCGCGCTGACGCAATTGGCGGTGCTGAAGCGCCATCTTGGCTCCCTCGACGCGGTGAAAACCATCGTCACAGTGAATGGCTACGTAAATGCCGTCCTTGGATTTGCCGATTCTCCCAAAGTAATCAACGGAGCCTCCGACCTGTTCGTTGAACTTTTTGGCGACGCGGGCCGCCACGTCCGGGCAGCCATCGGCGTGTCGGCCTTGCCGCGCAATGCCCTGGTCGAATTGCAGATGACGGTGGAAGTGCATGGAAATTAATGACCCGCAAACCGTCGCCGAATTGCAATCACTCTATCCGCGATACGAAGACGCTCTCCTGCGCAACGATGCAGAGACTTTAGCTCGGATGTTCTGGGCATCGCCCAATGCGATGCGGTTTGGCGCGGCCGAAAATCTCTACGGAAACGATGAAATTGCCGCGTTCAGAAAGAGCCGCCCTGGAATAAACTTGGCGCGAACGATCCGGCGCATGGACATTGTGACGTTCGGACGCGACTTCGCCAGCATAACTCTGGAATTCGAGCGAGCGGCCGGCGGAAAGTCCGTTACCGGGCGGCAAAGCCAGGTCTGGGTGCGCCTGCCAGAGGGATGGCGAATCGTCGCCGCTCATGTCTCACCCCTTCCTTAGGAATCCTTAACTTCGAATGTAATTTTCCACAGGCCATCGCAGTACGCGCAACGGAATTTGTGAGATAAGTCTCCCTAGGTGCCGGGATTTCGCAAATTCCGGCAACGCAAAAACCAAAATACAAATAACTGATAGCGATGATCTAAATAATGCGTTTTTCCAGAAGTGGAAACTATCGTAAGTTCTTTTGAATTATAAGTTGCGTGGATAGAGATGCATTGGGGGAATCGAAATCACTGGGAAGCTATATTCAGATACATTTTGGGTCGATTTCGGCATTGGAGGATACGAAATGAAGATGCAAATTGGACGCATATCTTTTCTTCTTGCTTCATTACTCGCGATCACTTTCATTTCAACGCCTTACGCGCGCGCGCAACAAACTCTCGGTGGCATCACCGGGACCGTGACGGACACCTCCGGAGCGGTGGTTGTGAATGCAACCGTCACCTTGATTGGCGATCAAACCAAATTGACCCGCACGCAGAACACAAATGCGAACGGACTCTATCTCTTCGTGAACCTGCCGATCGGGCCATATACACTCACTTTCACGCAGGCTGGGTTTCAAGCGCAAAACATTCCCGGCATTCTGGTGCAGGCGAACCGAACCGCAACGGTGAACTCGGAACTCAAAGTTGGCAATGTGAGTGAATCCATCACCGTGGAAGAGACGCCGCTCATGAACGCGGTCGACACCACCAACGGCTACGTCATGGATAAGCTGGAAATCGATTCTGTTCCTCTGCCCACGGGTTCGTTCACGTCGCTGGCCGTCCTTTCCCCCGGCGTCAACATGGAACTTCAATCCGGATCGGGCGCCAATGAAGGACTGGGGAATGCGCCCGTTTGGGCGAACGGGCAGCGCGACACCAGCAACTCGTTCACGCTCAATGGCGTCGACGCCAAAAACCTCTTCAACGGCAAGACGACGAGCAACGTTTCCAGCTCCCGCGTGGTGAACGCGACGGGCGTCAGCACCTCCTCCGCGCTGAGCAGCCTTCCAATCCAGAGCAGCGCTTCCGTTTATCTTGCGATCGGCGAGTCCATTCCTTCGCCGCCCCAGGAGACGATTCAGGAAGTTCGCGTCAATACTTCGATGTACGACGCGCAGCAGGGCGGGACCAGCGGCGCCCACATTGATATGAGCACGGCATCGGGTACGAACGATATTCACGGCAGCGCCTACGTCCATCGCGGGACGAACTGGGGGAATGCCGATCCCTATTTTTACAACGCCGATCCGAATATTCCACTGAGCGAAAAAAATCCTGAGTTGCACCGTTATGCCGCCGGGGGAACCATTGGATTGCCTCTCAAAAAGGACAAGCTATTCTTTTTTGCAAGCTATCAGCACACGCACTCCTCCGATCAAGAAATCGGAATTATGCGGCCCACAATGCCGGATGGCCTTTTCCCTACCACCGATCCGACGAATTCCGCCAACCCTTGTCTCGCAAGCAATAGCGGCGCCATGGCCGGTATGCGATCGCCGGCTTGCCTGGCATACGTCGGGAACCTCAATAATCTTTCAAGCAGCGTGGGTCTTACTTCGGACGGGCCAGTAAATTCCACTGTCGCTAACACGCAAGCAAAGGGCAACATTAACCCGATCGCCTATACGTTGTTCAACTACGGTTGTCCCAAAAACTGTATCGTTCCCTGGGCAAATCCAAACGCCCTCGAACTGAATACGACAAATTCGTCGCTCATCGAAGCATTTCCGGAGAACGCCGAGGAACCCGGCACAGCCTATTTCCTGGCTGATCAGATTGTCGGCGATTTAGATTGGAATCCCAATACGACGCATTCCTTCTCCGCAAAGTATTACTACCAGCATGACCCCACAAATGCTCCTTACTCATATTCCTCGATCCAGGGTTTTCCACAGCATCTCGACGCGGGCAGCCAGGTGGTCTCTTTAACTCACACGCAGATCGTAAGGACGAATTTGAGTGTAAGCGAAACCTTTGGGTTCATTCGTGAAAAGGCTTACAGCACCGTTAGTCAGCCGTTTACACCAGCACAGTTCGCTTCCGCGTGCGAAGCCCTGCTACCGGGTACCTCCGCTGCCGATTGTACGATCAACACGTTCGGTTCGAACGTCTTTCCCGGCATCACCATCAATTGGCCCGGCGCGATGAGCTCAAACGGCCTTGAATTCCCGTCGTACCAGCCGCTTTTGAACGTCGGCGCTGGAGCCGAGTCAATGGGCGCCTTCACTGGAGTGTTCCAAAATCGCTTCAATCCTTCTGCAAACGCGATATGGACTCACGGGAAGCACACAATCACATTTGGCGGAAGTTATGAGTACTCGCAGCTCAATACGAAAGATCAAAGAAATCAACTGGGTGTGATGACCTCTCAGGACATCAATCAGTTTCTCCAAGGCGAACTCATCGACGATTATCTTTACTCCGGGACGTATTTTATGAGCGGGAATCCCAATCGCTATTGGCGCGCCAATGAAAGCGGTGAATATGTCCAGGACAAGCTCCAGTGGCGCAGCAATCTTTCCATCACCGCAGGCCTCCGCTTTGACTGGGAAGGCGGATTAACGGAGAAAAACGGGAACCTCCTGAATTTTGACCCGTCACAATATAAGTACAACCCTTGCGTGACTCCGGCAGACTGCACCCCGGGAGACCCCTTGGCTGAGGACGCAATTACGTCCACGGGCCTGATCGTCGCTGGAAATAATCCGCACGGGACGCCCGGAGTGAGCGATACGACTCTTACGGGCCGGCAATGGGGTTTTGCGCCACGATTTGGTGTCGCATGGAGCCCGAAGATGTTTAACAGTAAAATTGTCGTCCGGGCAGGCTGGGGGATGTATTACGACCGCGGAGAGCTTTTCACGTATCTCTCTCCAGGAGTTGCCCAGAGCATTACACCGGGCGGCCCTTTTGGAATCGACCAACAACAGCCATTCGTTGGTACTCAGTTCTGTCCGCCTGCATTTCCAGGAACTTATGCACCCTGCACCTCCACCATGGAAGCCCCCTGGGGGAGCACACTTCAGGCACCCCCGACGGGGAATGCAGCCACGATCGCGAGTACGGCAACGAATTCCGGCTGTACGGCGTTGCCCAACGCCGCGCAACTTCAGACCGGGTGCATCCCTTTCTATCTTGGAGTCTACAACCGAAGCAACAAACTTCCCTATACCATGAACGCGACGCTGGACATCCAGTGGCAGCCTCGCAGCGATCTAGCGATCGATATCGGTTACGTAAATGCCCTTGGTCGGCATGAGATCGTGCCGCTTCCTTTTAATCAGGCTAGGATTGCAACTCCAACGGCGCCACTCTGCGGCCCGGCAGCCGTTTGCTCGAGTCCCGCTTCTTCGCCTTTCGCGCAGACCTACACATACGGTTACACGGTTCAGGCAAATACAAACGCGGCTTGCGGTGGTGCTTATTTTTGTCCAGCCACATTGCCGAATACGCAGTCGTACCAATTTAACTCAGAAGGCGGAAACATAGACGAACGTGTCCCATATATCGGGTATGCAGGCGAGTCAGAGTCCTACACTGCTGAGGGTGTGTCGGCCTATAACGCCCTGCAGGTACACGTCGAAAAGAAGCTCAGCCACGGACTTGAGGCCGGCGCTTCCTACACCTTCTCCCGATCATTCGACGAACAGAGCGCGTTGGGGCTGTTCTACAACGGCAGCAATCCACTCGATCTGCGTGGTGGCTACGCGCCGTCTGACTTCGATCGAACACACGTGTTCAATATCGACTACCACTACGATTTCCCCAAGTTTCTGCCGGTGAACACATGGGAAGGCAAAGTGGTGGACGGATGGACTCTCACAGGTCTAATCACGCTGCAGAGCGGCCAGCCTTACAGCATAGTCGATTATTCCGGCGCCGTTGGAAGCATCTATTACAGTATTAACGACGGCATCACCAATCCGATCGTTCCGCTGGCTGCCAATTGCACCCCCCAAAGCGCGCTGACGGGAGCGATAGGCAACACCCCCGGTTTGCCGGCTCTCAATGCAGCCTGCTTCACAGTGCCCGTACTTAGCCCGGGCGCCCTGGGTGGAGCGATTCCGGCCGGAGACACCGTCGAAACCAATTTTATTCCCAACGGAGGGCAACGCAATATCTTCTGGCAGTCCTGGCAGAAGCGGGGCGACATTTCACTCGTGAAAGTATTGAACTTAACGGAACGCTACTCCGTGAAGTACTCGCTTGATGTTTTCAACGTGACCAACCACCCCAGCTTTGACATCCCCATTGATAACGTTGACCAGAACTTGACATTTGTCGGGGACCCCGTGACCGGTCAGCTTGCAGTGCCCCCGGCATCGGCTTGCGCAGCAAACGGTGGCAATCCATTTGTGACCGGCTATTTCTATCAATGCCCCACGGGCCTCGGGCAGGTTGTCCATACAATCGGCAGCTCGCGGCAGATCCAGATGTCGCTCGCGTTTACGTTCTAAATCTAAGTTAGACAGGCAAAAGCGGCGTCCCGGCCCAGCCCGGACGCCGCTTTTGTTTTGGCTTGTGATTGGTTTAACGGGACTAGCGACGCTGCCTGATTCATTGGAAAGACAAAAAGTGCCCGCTCAAAAGGCGAGCGGCCGCTACGAAACCATCTTTCGTAGGTTGGTTTCTTAGCGGCCGTTCCACCCCGCGCCTTTCGGGGCGGAACGGGCACTGATTGAGATACCGACACCCTTCAACCAGCGCTGACGGTGACGGAAAGCGTCTGCACGGGCGCCGCTGCGAATGCTTCCTGCAGTTCCGCCGCCGACGAAAAAATCTTGCCCTTGATATGTCGAGCGGGAAAACGAAATGTCAGCGAGGCTTCGTCAAGCGGATAGGGGTCGAGGACAAAATGGCGTGAGCCGGCCTTGGAAACTTTCACGTGAGCGTGTCCACCGTCGCGCAGCGGTAGAGGATGCAGCAGGTGCGCCGGTTGCTGGAAGTCCACGCACGTGAGCAGCGAGAGATTATCGTTTGCCTGCAGCAAGCGGAAATGATCGATGATCGCGTCCTCGCTGGTATGTTCCGGCGAGAAGGCGGAATCGGACGCGACCTGCTTGCGAAGGGACTCCTGAAACTCCTTTTGCTGCGCGAGAAACCGATCGAGTAAAGGGAGGTCGGCAGGGGCGATGGTCGAGCGGTCGGCGTGGTCGTTCAGCAGGCTGTAGGTGTGCATCGAGATGAGGATCGCTGCGTAGGGATCCTCCTCAGCAATCAAACGGACCGCGCGGTCGCGCACGGCGAGATAATCTTCCAGGTCAATCTCCTCAAACGCGGAGTATTTTCCGACCAGCTCCACTGAATACGCGCTCGGCCTTCCTTGCCGCGTGATTTGCGGCGCGGCATCGCGCGCGGACCATCCGTCGTCGTGCCGCGCGATTCCGCGCAATACGTTGACGCGCGGCTCCGGCGGCAGAAATTGATTGTTGCCCCAGTGCTCGGCAAAGGCTCCCGCAAGGCGTGCGTGGTCGGGATGCGTCACCAGCCACCATCCTGTTTCTGTTTCGAGTCGCAACATCCGCTTGTACCCCCAATTACGTGGGCTCCAAGTAGAGCCCACACCCGCTAAACTTTTATCGCGCTTCCACTGTGCGCGCGGATTCATGCCAGCGATGCAGAAAATACCATTCCAGAAACATAACCACGAAAAAAAAGCTGAAGCCCAGTACCGTCGCGGCCAGCACCAGCGCAAACAGATAATCCGTCTGCAACTGCGATGAAGCGTACAAGATGGAATAGCCCAGGCCGCCTTCGCCCACGCGGCTGGAACCGGCATAGAGTTCGCCTGTGATTGCGCCGATGACGGCGATGCCGCTGGCAATGCGAATGCCGACGAAAAGTGAAGGTACCGCGCTGGGCAACCGCAATTTGAACAAGACCTGCCCGCGCGTCGCGTTTTGCATCAGAAAAAGATCCACCAGGTTTTCCTCTACGCTGATCAGGCCTTGCGTGGTGTTCGCAATGATTGGCGCGAGCGAAATAATGAACGCGATGAGCGTCACGGCCGGTTCTCCCGCTCCCACCCACATCAGAATCAGTGGGGCAATGGCGATGATGGGCACGGTCTGTAGCAGCAAGGTATAAGGATAAAACATTTTTCGCACCCAGCGGGATTGCGCGAAGATCAGCGCGATCACAACGCCGATCACCGTGCTGGCGATCAAGCCGCCGGCGGACTCCTCCGCCGTGATAGCCAGCGAATTGAGCAGCGATGGATACCGCCGGACCACCGCACGCGCCACAGCGAGCGGCGACGGCAGCATAAATGATGGAACTTTGAAGACCCACAATACGAGCTGCCACAGAACCAGGAGTCCCGCAAAAACGGCCAGGGCATTGACCACGGTCATCAGCCGCTGTTTCATTGCGTGATGGTCTCCCGAAGCGCGTGTGAGACTCGCGCGACAATCGCGTCAAACTCGGGCGCAGTGCGCATCGCCGGCGTCCGTGGCGATGGCAACTCGACTGGAAAATCCGCATGGATGCGCCCCGGATTCGGCGCCAGAACCACGATCCGGTCAGAAAGAAACACCGCTTCGGTGACCGAGTGCGTCACAAAGACGGCTGTCCATCCCTGTTCGGCGCGCAGGCGCAGGATCTCTTCGTTCAGGCGGTCGCGCGACATTTCATCGAGCGCGGCGAACGGCTCGTCCATCAGAAGGAGCTGCGGATTGGTCGTCAGCGCGCGCGCAATCGAGACCCGCATTTTCATCCCTCCCGATAATTCACGCGGGTAGGCCTCCGCGACGTGCTTCAGGCCCACAAGTTCCAGCTGCGTAGCGATCTCTTTTTCGCGTTTGTCCTTCGCTACGCCTTCAATTTCCAGGCTCAGGCCGACGTTGTCCCGCACGGTGCGCCAGGGAAGCAAAGTGGCATCTTGAAAAACGTAAGAAATAATTTCGCGCGCGTTTTTTGGCGTCATGCCCTCGACGCGGATCGTGCCGCTGGTCGGCGACGTCAGGCCGGAGATCAATTTGAGGATTGTTGATTTTCCGCAGCCGGAAGGGCCGATGATTCCGATGAATTCGCGCTTGGGCACAATCAAATTGATGGCGTCAAGTACCGCGTCGCCGTTGCCATAGCGTTTCGCGACGCAATCAAATTCGATTTGGGGGACGGTCAAGGCGTCGCTCATCCGGGCGCCTCAGCCACAGGAAGAAACAGCGCCGAAGGGAACTCGCGGCCGTGATACACGATCTGTGTCGAGCGTTGCCAGTCCCACGAAGTAGCCAGCGCGGAAGGCACGCCGCTTCCAGGATTACGGTCGTAGAGAGGAAACGCGCTGCTCGCAATTTCCAGCCGGATGCTGTCGCCCGCATCAAAACGGAAGGACGTAGATTCGAGATCAAATTCCCAGAGGTGAATCAGGTCCGGCGTGAAACTAGATTTGGCAAACAGCCAGTTGGATCGCGCGATTCCAATACAGATGAATTCCGCCGTGCCGTTCGGGCGCACGCGAACGAGTTTTGCAACAAAATCAGTGTGCGCCGCAGAAGCCTGGCAGTAGAGAGAAACGCGTGGCGCTCCAAAGACCCACAGAGGCTGCTTCAGCGGCTCCATCGTATATACCAGGACATTATTTCCCATCTCCAGAGCCGCCTGATCGTATTGTCCGCTCGCCCCGGCAGATCCTCCCGACGCAAAGACCGGCACTTCGGGATCGTAGACGAAAACGTCGCATGGCTCATCCGAGTTTGGCTTCGCCTGTGAAAGCTCGCCGTCGCCTTTGCGCGAGTTTGCGCGCCCAGCGCTGTGCAAATAAAGCGCGTGGCTCGCTTTTTCAGGCCACGCCTCGGTTTCGCGCCAACGGTTTTCCCCAAGGACAAAATGCCGGATACGCGGCTCGCTCGAAAACGTGGCGGAATCTTTGAGCCAATGGTCAAACCACTGCAGCAGAATCGCGTCGGTGTCGAGCAGCGCCGAAGGTCCAAAGTCGGCCGTTCCGACGCGGTCGCTCCATGGAATGTGCGTCCACGGCCCTGCGATCAAGTATTGATTTTGGCGCGCAAAATCGCTTCCCGCGAACTTCGAGAGAGCGAGAAAACCATCCACGCTGCCCTTAAGGAACATGTCGTACCAACCGGAAATGTGCAGCGCCGGAACGCTTATCCGTTCGAAGCGCTGGCTGACGTCGAGCGAACTCCAATATTCACCGGGTACTTGGTGGTCAAACCAATCAAGCACATAGTGAGGCAGACCCTTCCCGTGGAGCGCGGGATGCGCACGAAACGGGAGCACGCTGCATTGCGCTTGCAGATTCGACCACGCCTGCTCAAGCCGGTCGCTCGCTTCGCGGAGTTGTTTCCGGCGCGCGTCCGCTTTCAGCATCTGCAGGCCCCAGCCCAGCGAAGACGCAAGCCTCAACGCGCCATGATGATAAAACCAGCCGTGATAGAGGTCGCACGCCGTCATGCCGGGAGCAATGCAGGCGAGGCCCTCCGGTTCTTCCGACGCGGCGAGCAGCTGCGTCAGGCCGTGGTAGGAGAAGCCATACATTCCAACGCGGCCATTTGATTCCGGCCGCGCGCGTAGCCAGGCGATCGTGTCGGCGCCATCGAGGGCTTCGTTGCGAAATGGATAAAACTCGCCTTCGGAATCGCCGCGCCCCCGCACGTCCTGAATGGCGACGTTGTATCCATGCCGCGCAAACCAAACCGGGTGCGCGTAGACGACGGTGGATGCGATATCTCGTCCGTAGGGTTGGCGCATCAGCAGGGTTGGGTGCGTGCCGGGTTGCGGCGGGTAATAGTGGTCGGAAACCAGTTCCACGCCGTCGCGCATGGGGCAGCGGACACCACGCTCGAGGCGTACGCCGTTACCGCAATCCACCCATGCACGGTCGCTCATGGAGTTTCACGATCGGGAAAGCGCGCCATCGTTTCCAGGGCCGCGGCCAGCCCCGTTGCGGCCTGTTCAATCCAGCGCGCGCCTTTTTCCGCGGTCGCCGGACGAGGGTCGCCCATCACGCCGCTCGACGCGATGTCGCGCGTAAGCCAAGCGAACGTGGCCGGAGCATTTTCCGGCAGAAGCATTTCCGGCTTGGAAATATCCGCGATGTAATTCACGGTGTATGCGGAGCGGTCCACCATCTCCGGAACGCTGGCCAGGAGAAAAGACGTTTCCACCTCTCCCGCATGAAAACCGTAGGCGCGTTCCTGCGGATCGAGGCCGTCAAACGAAATCCCGCCGGAGCCGTGCAGGGCAAATGTCCGCAGTCCGAATTCCGCGCGCAAGTCGCGGGACATCACATCAATCAGCGCCGTATTGCCGCCGTGCGTGTTATACAGAACCAGCTTCTGAAAATTGGCCTTTGACAAACTCGCTCCCAAATCGCGCAGCACGGCCATAAATGTGGCCGCGCTCACCGAAAGCGTTCCGGGGAATCCGATGTGCTCGTTGCTCTTGCCGTATTGAACCGGGGGCAACGCGTAGACCGGCAAATCCACCGGCAATTTGGCGAGCGCGTGGCCTAGCAGAAGATTGTTGATGAGCGTGTCGGTCGCGAGCGGCAGGTGATGCCCGTGCTGCTCGATAGCGGCTGTGGGCAGCACGAGCAAAGTGGATTCTCTCGGAAGCGCGTCCACCTGCTTCCAGTTCAGGTAGGCAAAATTGCGCGAGTCCGGGATCCATGTTTTCATTTCGTGGTCGCTCCCGCCGCTGCGGATTCCGAGTGAAATGTAACCATCTTCCCGGGATTGAGCAACCCCTTAGGGTCGTACCGCAGCTTGGCGAGAAGCTGAATGTTGTCGGGGCGATAGAGCCCCCCGCCTTCGACATTGTTCACGTGCGGGTTGGCCACGAATACTCCGATCTCGCGGCAGAAATCAATCATTTCGTTCAGGCGTTCCTCGGTCGTGTAATAGACCAGCGGAATCGCGCCGGGAATCATGCGCCCCTCGCCGTTTTTCATGAACTCCATGTGGAACAGAAATTCCTGGCCGAAACGCTCTCTGAGTCGCCGCATCTGTTCACGCACCGTGGCGGGATCAAAACCGCATTGCAGGTAAGTGTACGCTTCATCCGAACTCATGGCCCAAAGCGTGGTGTGGTTCCAGGTGTAGTCAGAGAGCAAGGGCCTCGCATTCAGCCCGAGATACGCCCCGGAATATGTGACCATCCCGCCGGCGGCTCGCGCCTCCGTTTCAAATGCCGCGCACTGCACGGACGCGATCATAAAAAAAATGAGTGAATGGCCCTCAGGCGCATATTGCCTGACCGGGGTAAAGAAAGAGGGAATGGGCCATTCGAAAGTCGTCACCAGCCGCTTGGTCCATTTCTCCTCATTGGCAATTCGTTCGCTGAACTCAAACGCGGCGCCGTAGGAATCAAACGCCACGACGCACTGCGACCACTCCACCGCCGGAGTCAGCGCCAGCCAGATGCGAGTGATCACGCCGTTGGTGCCCCAGGCGTGCAGGATTTCGTGCACAGCTTCACCTTCGTGAAGCACGATGCGCGGCTCGGGCTCCATCGTAACGACTTCGATGGCGCGCACGGTCTGAAAGTCGCGCAACCCGCCATGCGCGACCGAGCCGATGCCCCCCGAGCCGCCGCCTAAAAATCCTCCCAGCGATGCCTTCACAATCGTCGAAGGGTAGCAGCGCAATTCCCAGCCAACTTTGCGGCCTTCATTTTCCAGGGTGCCCAGGCGCACTCCCGGCTGGCAGACGGCAACGCCGTCCGCCTGGATCGCCGCAATCCGGTCCATGCGCATGAGGTCAAGCACAATGCCGCCCTGGAGCGGGACGGCCTGACCATAGTTGCCCGTGCCCGCGCCCCGCACGGTTACGGGAAGATGATTCTCGTAGCCATAGCGCAAAACGCCCTGAATTTCCGCGGCACTGATCGGCTGGACCACCACGTCGCCCAGCTTCCCGTCGAGCTGCTTTCGAAGCACCGGCGAATACCAGTAAAAATCCTTCGAAAGCTGCTCGACGACCCGAGGTTCCGTGATGACGCGCGTTTCATCGCCGAGCAGGGAAGCGAGATTAGAGGCGTGACTGGAGTCCATCGTCATCGGTCATTTCACAGTCTCGGAAAGCCACTTATCGTTCAACTCGGGGATCTCGCGGCTCGAACTCCAGGTCCGGAACGCCTTTTTCATGTTGGGATGCGTGAATAGCGTGTTGCACAGTTCACGCAGCACCGGGCCTTCGACGACGCATTTCATATCAGAGCGTCGCGCCACTTCCTTCGCCGGAATATAAATTTGCATAACGTGCTGGCTGGCGTCGCCGATCGTTGCGCCAAATACGACGCGATCAAGCCTGGCCCACAACGCGTTAGCCATACACATCGCGCAAGATTCACAAGTGGAATACATGGTGTACCCGGTAAGGGAGGTTTTTTTCAATTTTTTGCATGCCAGGCGAACGGTGCGTGTTTCCGCGTGGGAGCTTGGGTCGTTTTCGCTCATGACGGCATTGGTGGCCATCATCAATCGTTTGCCCGTCCGGGTGTCAACGATCAACGCGCCAAATGGGACTGGATGCGCCGTTTCCAGAGTTTTTGCGGTGAACTGAAAGACCTCTCGCATCCGGTCTTCGTCGATTTTCAAGGAGCGGCTGAGTTTTTGTTCCTGGCTGGCCATGAGGCAATTTACCATGCGGCTCGAAGGTGCGCCGCGCGCGCCTCGATTGAATTTTTGTATCGAAAGCATTAGACGCGCGGGCCGAAAAAATCACGTGCTAAGCTAACGTTCAGCCTGCTTTTCATCGAGGCAATATGCGCAAGTCTATCACTCGCGTTTGTTATTTCCACCTGATTGTCAGCCTCCTGGCCTTTGGTTGCGGGCATTCCGCGAACGAAAATGGCTTGACGCACGTGACCCTGCAGGCGGACTGGTATCCGCAGCCCGAGCACGGGGGATTTTACAACGCCCTGGTGAAGGGCTATTTCAAAGATGAAGGTCTCGACGTAGCGATCCAGCCCGGAGGCCCTTATGTGGGGGTCGAGCAACAGGTGGCGTCAGGCGCCGCGCAATTCGGCATGGGATCTTCGGACCAGATTCTTGAAGCCGTTTCAGATGGGCAGCCCCTTGTCGCCGTGGCCGCCACGATGCAGAGTGATCCGCAGGGGATCATGGTCCGGAAGGATTCGCCGATTCATTCCTTCGCGGACCTGAACGGCCATACCGTCGCGATCAAGACCGGATCAACATGGTTTGAATACATTGAGAAACGCTTCCAGCTGAACAACGTTCACGAAGTTCCGGCGATGATGAACGTTGCCAACTTTGTCGCCGATCCCAACTATATCCAGCAGGCTTTTGCAACGTCGGAGCCGTTTTTCGCCCATCAGGCGGGAGTCGAGACGCGCGTGTTGCTCACCCGCGACGCCGGGTACAGCCCATATCGCGTCATGTTCACGACGACGCCTTACCTGCAACAGCATCCGGAAATCGTGGCGAAATTTGTGCGCGCATCGCTGAAAGGGTGGAGGGACTACCTGGACGATCCCGCAGCGGCGAACGCTGCAATTGCAAAGCTCAATCCCGCGCTCAACCCCGATTGGATGCAGTTTACGTGGCAACAATTGAAGGCGGGACATTTCGTTGCCGGGGATGATCCCAGCGGCGCGCAACTTGGTCAGATGGATCCCAAGCGATGGGTGACGATGTACGACCAACTGGCCGATCTGAAAGTGATCGGCAAATCATTTGATCCCTCGACGGCTTACACGCTGCAATTTATTCAACCGAAATAAGCGTCAGGCTACTCCGATATCTTCGTTCCAGATTTCCGGATTGGCGCGGATGTAATCCGCCATGAGTGTCACGCATTCATGGGAGTCGAGATCAATCACATTCACCCCCAGTGACCGAAGCCAATCGACGCCGCCCTGGAAGTTCCTGCTTTCGCCGACGACCAGCGTGCCGAAACCAAATTGACGAACAAGCCCGCTGCAGTACCAGCAGGGCGCGAGAGTCGTTACCATGATCAGGTTGCGATAATTGCGCTGGGGGCCCGCGTTTCGAAAAGCGTTTGTTTCCCCGTGCATGGAGGGGTCACCGTCCTGCACGCGTCTGTTATGCCCCGCGCCCAGCAGCCTGCCGGTGCCATCAAAAATTGCCGCGCCGATGGGGAGCCCTCCCTCCGCCAGGCCCGTTCGCGCCTCAGAGATTGCCACTGAAAGCAATTTTGCAAAATCAAGTTCAGGATTCATGGTTGCCCTTGTGATGGTCGTCCGCCGTGGCGGCGCATGGCGAGTTCGATCGCGTCAGCCAGGTGAATCGCACGCCGCCCGGTCGCCTGGAAAATTTGCTCCCTACAGCTGAATCCATCGGAAATAATCTGCATATTCACTTCTGTGTTTCGCACCGCCGGCAGCAGCACGCGTTCACCGATTGCCTGAGACATCGCGAACTTATCTTTGTCGTATCCGAAGGGCCCCGCCATTCCGCAACATCCGGAATCGATGGATTGCAGATCAGCGCCCATTTTTCGCAGCAGGGATTCTTCGTCGCTCCATTTCATCACTGCTTTGTGGTGGCAATGGCCGTGGAGAAGCACTTTCCCGTCAAGACGGGGCAACTCGTAGTCTGGAGCAAGACGCTCCAGAAACTCGCTGAGAAGGAACGTCTGGCTCCGCAGCCGCGCGGCGCGCGCATCCTTAGGAAACAGGTTACTCAACTCATCGCGGAAGACGGAGGCGCAGCTTGGCTCCAGCACAACGATTGGCGTGCCTGCGTCAATCGGCGCGCCCAGGACACTCATAATGCGTTGCAGGTATTGCGCAGCTTTATCGAGCATCCCAAAATCGTAAAGCGGCCTTCCGCAGCACAGGTGAATTTGAGGCACCGTCACATGGAAGCCTGCGCTTTGAAGCACCGCGTGCGCCGCGCGACTCGTGTCCGGAGAAAAATAATTGTTAAACGTGTCCGCCCACAGAATCACCTCGCGCTCGCCTTTCATCCCTGGCGCGGGAACTCGATTTCGTCGAGCCCAATTCTGAAAAGAGTTATGAGCAAGCCGCGGCAACCGCCGCTCCGGCGCAAGGTGCAAAACGCTCTGCAAGACATGGCGCAACCCGGGAGCCTGGCTGGCGAAGTTGGCGAGGCCGGAGAATCTCGATCCGAGTTGGGCCCACCGGTCAATTTCGCCGAATACTGTTGCATGCAGCGGGCGGATCCGGCCCTCGTAATAATGCGAAAGGAATTCCGCTTTGTATGTGGCGATGTCCACGTTGGTAGGGCACTCCGATTTACACGCTTTGCAGGAAAGGCACAGATCGAGCGCCTTTTTGACGTTCTCGTCCTTCCACCCGTCGGCCACGACTTCGCCTTGCAACACTTCAAAGAGCATGTGCGCGCGCCCGCGCGTGCTGTGCTCCTCCTCCAGCGTCACCATGTAACTCGGGCACATCGAGCCGCTATCCTGCTTGCGGCATTCTCCCAGGCCAACGCATCGCAGCGTCGCCTTGGCAAACGATCCGCCGTCGTCCGGAAATTGAAAATGCGTGAGAGACTCGATGGGTTTGTAATCCGCGCCCAGTCGCAGATTTTCGGTGGGCAGGTAAGCATTCACCACCTTGTTGGGATTCATTTTGTTGTCCGGATCCCAGGCGGACTTGAATTCGATAAATGCCTTCATCAGTTCGGGACCGAACATTTTGGGAAGCAATGCGCCGCGCGATTGACCGTCGCCGTGCTCCCCGGATAGCGAACCGCCGTAGCTGGTCACCAGATCCGCGGCTCGCTCGACGAATTCTCCGTAATTGCGAATCCCATTCTCACTCTGCAGATCAAACGTAATGCGCATGTGAATGCAGCCATGCCCGAAATGCCCGTAGAAGGAAGCGTGGTAGTTGTATTCGTCGAGCAGCTTGCGAATATCCCGCAAGTAGCCGCCCAGTTTTTCCGGCGCGACAGCAGAATCATCCCAGCCTTCCCACTCGGCAGGAGCGCCCGGCGCCGCGGCGGCCGAGCGCGCTCCCGTTTCGCGGATTTTCCAGATCAGCCGCGCGTCGCTCTTGTTGTACAGCCTGATGTCGGGAGGGGCCGCCATTTTCTGAAGCAGGCCGATGAGTTGTTGTGCTCGCTCGCTCGCTATGCCCGGATCGTCGGATCCGAATTCAACAAGCAGGATGCCGCGCCCTTCGGGAAGAAGCTCGAGATGAGGCGCGCCTTTCTTCCTCAAGCCATCCACGATCGTGCCCTCAAACCCTTCGAGTCCAATCGGCTGAAAATTCAGGATCTCCGGAACATGATCCGCGGCCGAAAAAATATCCGCGTAGCCGAGTCCGATCAGAGTCCTGTGCTGAGGGCTTGCGATCAGCTTGACTTTGGCTTCGAGCACAATCGCGCAGGTGCCTTCGGTTCCCACAAGCGATCGCGCAACGTGGAAGCCATTCTCCGCCAGCAGTTGATCGAGGTTGTAGCCGGACACGCGCCGCGGGATTTTCGGAAAGCGCGCACGGATCAGTTCGCCGTATCGATCGCGTATGTCGCGCAGCGTCGAGTAAATCTCGCCGCGTCGTCCTCCTTGCGCGATGACGGAATCAATTTCAGATTCGCCGGCCGTGGCGGACACAGTCATCATCGTGCCGTCGTGAAGTAAAATTCGCAGATCTTCAATGTTGTCGACTGTTTTGCCCGCCAGCAGGGAATGAGTGCCGCAGGAATTATTTCCAATCATTCCCCCAAGCGTGCAGCGGCTATGAGTGGAGGGATCAGGGCCAAAAGTAAGGTGATGCTCCTCGGCTTTGTTCCGCAATACGTCCAGCACAACGCCAGGTTGAACTCGTGCGAATCGTCCCACGGGGTCTAGCTCGAGGATCTTGTTCATGTACTTGGTGAAGTCCAGGACGACGGCGACGTTGCAACACTGGCCGGCGAGGCTCGTGCCCGCCCCTCGAGGCAAAACAGGAGCGCCATATTTTTTGCAAGCGGCTACCGTGGCGACCACATCCTGCTCATCGCGCGGAATGACAAGTCCGATGGGAATCTGCCGGTAATTTGAGCCGTCGGTGGCATACAGCGCGCGGCTCCCTCGATCGAACCGCACTTCTCCTTTCACCACGCCAGAGAGTTCCTTCTCGAGATCTCTAGCGCGCGAAAAAGAGTCCACAGGCTTTCCGTGCGAACTGAGCGGGAGTCGAGTCAAGGTCGGCATGATTTCCGCGAGTAAAATCAATCGCGGCATGGTATTCTGTGCCGTCAGTAACAGCTTGGCAAGCGGTGGCTCGGAATCTGGGCAGCCGAGGGGTCAGGTTGGCCAAGAATGTCTGTTCGGAAAAATTTGTGAAACCTGGTACGATGACCGTACCTCTAAGGGTTCGAAGAGGTCACACTTCTTAGGAGGAGCTATGTCAGCGAAGCTAACGTGGGCATTGTCTTTGGTTGCGATGTCGCTCGTCGCTCTACCCGCGCGAAGTCAGGGAACGCGGGGCGATGAGAAGATTGTATTGCCCGATGGGGATGCCAAGGCCACGATTGAGAAGGACTGTTCGGTCTGCCACACCTTGGGTAATATCACAAACTCAAACGGGCACACGCCAGAGGAATGGAAGACCACGCTGGCGATGATGTTGAACGTCGGCGCCCCCGTGCCGAAAGACCAGGTCCAGATGGTGCAGGATTATCTGATCAAGAATTTCCCGGAAAAGCCGCCCATCCCGCCGGTAATCATTCCCGGAAACGTGGAAGTTTCCTTCAAGGAATGGGAAGTACCCACGCCGGGCTCGCGGCCGCACGATCCGCTGGCTGCTCCTGACGGCACGATCTGGTACTCGGGACACATGGCCGGCGTGCTCGGGCACATTGATCCCGCAACAGGCAAGATTACCGAATATCATCCGCCGACGGCCGGATCGGGCCCGCACGGTCTGATCATGGACCCGCAGGGCAACATCTGGTTCACGGCGAACTTCAAGGGCTACATCGGCCATCTGGATACGAAGACCGGAGAATTCAAGGAATACCAGATTGATCCGAAGGACCGCGATCCGCACACGCCGGTATTTGACGGCAACGGAAATATCTTCTTTACCGTGCAGGGCGCGGACATGGTTGGCCGCTTGAACATGGCGACGGGCGAAACGGTTTCCGTGCCGGTGCCCACGCCGCGCGCGAATCCCTACGGGATGGTGGTGACCTCGAAGCACATTCCGTACTTCGTCGAGTTTGGCGCCAACAAGATCACCAGCATCGATCCGGAAACGATGGCTCTGCATGAATACACGCTGCCGGATCCCAAGGCGCGTCCCCGGCGCGTGGCGATCACGTCCGATGACGTTCTCTACTATGCCGATTTCGGGCGCGGGTATCTGGGCGAGTTCGACACCAAGACGAATCAGTTCGTGAAGGAATGGCCTTCACCCAGTGGACCGAAGTCTCAGCCATACGGAATTACCTCGGTGAACGACGTCATCTGGTACAGCGAATCCGGCGTAAAGCCGAACACGCTGGTCCGGTTCGATCCCAAGACCGAGAAATTCCAGACCTGGGTGATCCCTTCAGGCGGAGGCGTGGTGCGTAACATGATGCACACCGCCGACGGCAAACTGGTCCTGACCGAAAGCGGCGTGAACAAGGTCGCCTTGGTCACCATTACCAACGGCAAAAAGATGGCGATGGCGGCAGGTCAGTAAAGTTCAGAGCGAATATCGCAAAAGGCCCATCCTCGCAAGACGGGGATGGGCCTTTTGATTTTGTGTTTCAATTGTCGCAAACCAGCGTTTGTCATTCCGATCCCGCCTCGCGGGAGAGGAATGACGACATGTTGGGTGCGTGGTTCTTCTAGAAAACGCCCAGGCAAAAGCGAAAATGAACCTCACAACCTCGCATTGACACCCGCCCGCATTCTCCGTAGAATGCGTTGTACGCCAACATCTTCCTGGAGGTTTTAACCAGTTCTGAAACCCGTGTTTTCTTACGGCCGGAACTAAGCGGATGGGGCCGAAGTATATTTTTGTTACCGGTGGCGTTGTTTCTTCCCTGGGTAAAGGCGTGGCAGCGGCGTCGATTGGCTGCCTCCTCGAAAGCCGGGGCCTGCGAGTTACTCTCCAAAAATGTGATCCATACCTGAACGTGGATCCGGGCACGATGAGCCCGTATCAGCACGGCGAAGTGTATGTGACCGACGATGGCGCGGAGACGGACCTCGACCTGGGACACTATGAGCGGTTCACGCACGCGCATCTGACGCGCGATCACAATTGGACCACCGGCAGAATCTACGAATCCATTATTTCGAAAGAGCGGCGGGGCGATTATCTTGGCAAGACCGTGCAGGTAATCCCGCACGTCACCGATGAAATCAAGGCCGCGTTCCGCAAGATCGCGAACGACACCGACGTCGTGATCATTGAGATTGGCGGGACGGTCGGTGACATCGAGTCGCTACCTTTTCTGGAAGCAGTGCGACAGATGCGCCTCGAACTTGGCCCCGAAAATTCCGTCCTCGTGCACGTTACCCTGGTCCCATTCATCCCGACGGCCGGCGAACTCAAGACCAAGCCGACCCAGCATTCCGTGAAGGAACTGCTTTCGATCGGAATTCAGCCGGATTTGTTGCTCTGCCGCAGCGACCGTTATTTGCCGCAGGACTTGAAGAAGAAAATCGCCCTGTTCTGCAATATGCCGGAATCGCATGTGATTTCCATGCGCGATATGGACACGATTTACAGCGTTCCCGTCGCCCTGGCCGAGGAAGGCCTGGACGATGAGATTGTCCGTATTCTGCATCTCGATGCGCAGAAGCGCGACATGACCGCATGGATCGAGCTTCTCGATCGCATCCGGCATCCACAGGGCGAAGTCCGCATCACCGTGGTCGGCAAATACGTGCAGCTCGAAGACGCCTACAAAAGCTTGCGCGAAGCGCTGATCCACGGCGGTCTCGCGCAAAAGCAGCGCACGGTGATCGAGTGGGTCGAGGCGGAGGAATTGGATTCGCCCGAAACGGCAGCCGCGCGATTGCGCCATGCCGACGGCATTCTGATTCCCGGTGGATTTGGAAAGCGCGGCATACAGGGAATGGTCTACGCGATTGAATACGCGCGCACGCAGAAGGTTCCATTCTTCGGCATTTGCCTGGGCATGCAGTGCGCGACGATTGAATACGCGCGCAACGTGAGCGGCCTCTCCGGGGCCGATAGCACCGAGTTTGATCCGCAGACACCGCATCGCGTGATTTACAAATTGCGCGAACTGCTCGGCGTGGACGAAATGGGCGGCACCATGCGCCTGGGAGCCTGGCCATGCAAGATCGAACGGGGTTCAACGGCGTTTCGCGCGTACGGGACGACCGACGTCAGCGAGCGGCACCGCCACCGCTACGAGTTCAACTGCGAATACGAGAAGACGCTGACCGACGCCGGATTCCGGATCACCGGCCGTTCGCCTGACGGCAAGTACGTGGAGATCATCGAAGCGCCCAATCATCCCTGGTTCCTGGCGTGCCAGTTTCATCCGGAATTTAAATCGAAACCCCTGTCCCCGCACCCGCTTTTCCTTGCGTTCGTAGGCGCGGCGCACGCGCACCAATCCGTCGAACACAACGCTGCCGCCGGAAGCGCCGGCGCAACGGCCGTGTCTGCCAAGCCTTCGCGCGTGAATTAAATTGAAATGTTGCTGACCTTGTTTCCTTCGTAGGGGTACGCCATGCCGTGCCCGGTGGGGACGCAGATCTCACCGTAACCGATGACGGTTACTCCCGTTGCAAAACTTCGCCGTCCCGCATAGGCTAGATGCCGCATTCAAGAACCAGGACCAACATTGCATGCAAATCGCGCGCGAAATCTCGATTGGAAGTTTGCGCGTGGGCGGCAATCAGCCCCTCGTCCTGATTGCCGGGCCATGCGTGATTGAAAGCGAAGCGCATGCGCTGATGATGGCCGAGCGGCTTGCGGAAGTCGCGTCGCGCGCGAACGTGCCGCTTATTTTCAAAGCGTCATACGACAAGGCGAACCGTTCCTCCGAGCATTCCTTCCGTGGCCCCGGACTCAAAGAAGGCTTGCGCATACTTCAGGAAATAAAAAAGCGTTTCGCGCTTCCGATTTTGACGGATATTCACGAAGTGTCTCATGCCGCACCCGTCGCGGAGGTTGCCGACGTCCTGCAGATTCCTGCGTTCCTCTCGCGCCAGACGGATTTGCTGGTGGCCGCCGGAAAGACGGGCCGCGTCGTCAACCTGAAGAAAGGCCAATTTCTCTCGCCGTGGGAAATGGCGAACGCCGTTGAAAAAGTGTCCAAGACGGGAAATGATCGCATCATCCTGACCGAGCGCGGCGCTTCCTTCGGATACCAGAATCTTGTCGTGGACATGCGATCCTTCCCAATTCTGCGAAAGACGGGATGTCCTGTGGTGTTTGACGTGACGCACTCGGTGCAGTTGCCGGGCGGAGAGGGAAAATCGAGTGGGGGCCAGCCGGAATTTATCGAGCCGCTTGCGCGTGCGGGAACCGCTGTGGGTGTGGACGGCGTCTTCCTCGAAGTGCATGACAATCCGGCCAAGGCCCTCTCCGACGGCACCAACGCGTTGCCGCTTGCGGAATTGCCGGGACTGCTCGGGAAACTCAAGCAAATCGCCGCGCTGGTCCGTGGCTGGAGCGTGCAGTGAGCCTCGAAACCGCGCGGCGCGTCCTGCGCATAGAAGCCGAAGCTGTCGGCGAGCTGATACACAGGCTCGACGCGCAGTTCGAGCGGGCGGTGGAACTTTTATTGGCATGCAAGGGCCGCGTGGTCGTGATCGGCATGGGCAAGTCGGGGCTAATCGGCAGGAAAATCGCCGCAACATTTTCCAGCACAGGGACGCCTTCTGTTTTTCTGCACCCTGCCGAAGCGGTTCACGGCGATCTGGGTATGCTGATGCGGGATGACTTGGTGCTTGCGGTGAGCTACGGCGGCGAGACCGAAGAAATCGTTTCGCTGCTGGAAACGATCAAGCGTTTGGGCCTGCGCATGGTGGCCCTCACGGGCCATCCCCAGTCTACGATCGCAGCGGTCAGCGATGCCGTGCTCGACGTCAGCGTGAAGGAAGAAGCCTGTTCGCTCAACCTTGCGCCAACCGCTTCGACGACTGCGACACTTGCGATGGGTGACGCCCTCGCAATTTCCTTGCTCGACCGCCGCGGTTTCGGCGCGGGAGACTTTGCCGCGCTGCACCCGGGCGGGCGTCTCGGCAAAAAACTTCTGCGTGTTGAGAATTTGATGCACTCCGGAGAAGCCATGCCGCGCGTCGCCGTGACGGCAAAAATGCCGGACGTCATCTACGAGATGAGCAAGAAAGGCCTGGGCATGACGACGGTTGTTGATGCGGATGGCCGTCTCGCCGGAATTTTGACCGACGGCGACCTGCGCCGCCTGATGCAGCAGCGCGGGGCAGCCGCAATAGAACTGATCGTCGGCGACTGCGTAAACCGGAGTCCCCAAACGATTGCGCCCGGAGAGCTGGCAGGCGGCGCGCTTCGCCTCATGGAAGAGCGAAAGATTACTTCGCTGGTGGTAGCTGACGCTGATCGGCGGCCTCTCGGCGTCGTGCACCTGCACGATCTTTGGACTCTGGAGCTCTTTTAATGAAGCAGCCCATTCCGGCGAAAGTGTCACGCGGCGTCGCAGCCCGCGCCAAAAAAATCCGTATCTTGCTGATGGATGTGGACGGCGTTCTGACTGACGGCCACGTCTGGTTGCTCTCGCACAGGGATGGTTCCGCAAGTGAAATCAAGGGTTTCAGCGCGTACGATGGCGCAGGGTTAAAAATAGCCCGGACAGCCGGCCTGCGCACCGGAATCATCACCGGCAGGGAATCGGCGGCGGTGGCGCAACGGGCGCGCGAATGCGAAATCGAGTTTGTGTATCAAGGCCGAGCGGAGAAACTGCCCGCGTATGAGGAAATTCTGCGCGCGACGCGAGTCACCGATGGGGAAGTGGCCTATGTCGGCGACGATCTGCCGGACCTCTCCATCCTGCGGCGCGTGGGCCTCGCTGTTGCTGTTGCAAATGCCTCGCCAGAAGTGAAGCGCGCAGCTCATTACGTTACGGCCCGTTCCGGCGGCGAAGGCGCTGTCCGCGAAGTGATCGAGCTGATCGTGAAGGAGCAAGGAAAGTGGGAAGAAGCCACTCGAGACGCAAAAGCCTAGGTTTGCTTTCGCCCAACGAGTCTTAAAAGGTTCTGGGGCACCTCGATTAGATCGGGGTGCCCCAGAAGTTAAAGTTTAGAATCGAAAAAACGTGAAAAATCCTGAAACCTAATCAACGGCGGTTGGCAGTACCGTACCCGTGTAATAAATCACTACGTAAGCTTTGATTGTGCCGTCAGCCTGAGGCACTCCATCAACTTCAACTTTTGTACCCGTGACGAGATTTGTCGTAACGTCACTCTGGCCTTTCGCAGTTGTAATGTCCTCCGGGGTGACTGTCACGGTGAGGCCGGTTCGTGTCACCTGGTAAACCAACGTGCCCGATCCCGCAACGGTACTCATATCGACTGTTACTGCGCTTGTTCCTCCCGGGACCGTAATCGTAATGGTTCCATTCGGGCTGCCATTGCTGTAGCCCTGAGCCGTAGCTGCGAGCAGTGTTGGAGTCGGGGTCAGAATCGTCGACGGCACGGACCAGCCGGTGGAGGCAGCGGGGTCACCCCACGCCGCATAGCTGGAGCCAGACGCGGAAACAGTGATTGGTGGCGTGCCGCCAAAACTCACGCCGCCGTTAGTTGCCGTGACGAAATCATTGATGGGGGTTGCATCGGTTCCGCCATTTGCATCACTGTCGACGACGGTTGGGAACGTGAAGTTCCACCATTTGAATCCGGTGATCGCATTCCCGCTGATTGGATCCTTGCCGTTTGGCGTGGCCGCGGAAATGTAAGGTAGAGTAACGGTGTAGCTGTCCTTAGCTGTGGGGAAAGCGCGTGTATACGTGAAGCCGCTCGTATCTGCCCCAGAGATTTTGCCGTCAAAACGCGCAATTTCAACGTTGATCGTTTGGGCGACGAGTGGAGATGCAAGTGGATCCACGACGCTGGCATGAACCTTGAAGCCGCGCTCGAGGTTCGTGAGGAACGAAGTTCCCTGGCCAATTTGCGTTGTGCCGGAGAAAAACAGCGTATTCGCGTTCACCGTCAGGTGAACGGGCAGTCCAACCTCATTCTCTACGTCAATGACATTCGTGGCGGTATTCACGTGGAGCACGTGACCCTCAGGGCTTACATAAATCTTGCCAAACGAACTGCTGGCCCACGTGCGCACGGCAGTGAGGGTGCCTCCCGTTTGAAATCGCGCTGTCACCCGAACGAACTCGCCGACAGGCAAATCCGAGGAAACGGTGGAGTAGCTCTTGATTGTCTGGTTCTGCCCTGTGTTGTCCACGTCGTAGAAGAGCGTCCCGTTCGTTGAGTCCGGGAAGATCGTGATCGAATGAGTCGTGCTGATCGGGGCTTCCGAAGTTGCCGTCGCCGCTGCCGGTTCGACAGGGAAGTCTCTTGTGATCGTAAGCGAGCCGTCCGAATTGACGGCAGTCACAGTGCCGTAGATGTCGCGAAGCAGGAACTTGGTCAGGTCCGGGATAGGATGGTGATGCAGCGGGCCATTGAAGTTAACCGCCCAAACGACCGATCCGCCTCCCAGGTTGCCCACGAGAAAGGCGGGATGGGACAGGTCAAATTCCAGATCGAGAGCATTTGTCCCGTTCGCCGTTACAACTAAAGGAGAGACGAAATTAACTGTCACAGCTACAGTCAAGCTCCCTGTGCTGCCGGTCGTGTTCTGCACTTGAATCTGGCTTGTCGGAATGGTTGTCGCCGCGCTGGTTAGGGCGAGAAGCCCGGAGGATGGATCGGCCGAGGAAGTGAGCTGAATGTCTGTAGGATTGCCGCTGATCGTAACAACTGCTCCCGTATAGGTTCCCACCGGCACGACGATATTGCCAAGGATTTCGCCAAGCTGGTCCAGTTGCACCAGGTTGATCATCGGCGCCGAACTCTCCGTGGCGCTGTAAACACTCACATTACTGCCGCCCCCCTGCGGGATAAGCGAAATTGACAGGATTCTGACCCCGATCGTGGCCCAGTCGTCTGTAGAGGCATCGCTCACCATCAGATTCACGCTGCCATCCTGCGTGCCGGAGCCGGAACCAGAACCAAAACTTGATCCGCTCGAGCCCGAACTGCATCCCACAAGAAACAGGGGGACTGCAGCAAGGACAAAACTCATCGTCAGACAAACCACTCTGGATTTCATGTGCGTTCTCCTCTGAAATCTCGACAATTTTTGCGCCCAAACTGCAACCGACCAGATGACCCCAAGGCCGGGCATGCGAAGGGCAACTAAACTAAAGGCCCCAATCCGATTACTTGAAGGAACACCTAGCATGGCATTTAGTTGCGGTAATTCGGCAGTACGAATGTACTACCCGATGAGGAAAGGTAAACCATGAGTGGGACAGGTCTGCCCGCGCATGCAAATCTGCCTCCGGCAAGCGTGCGCTACACATACGCCAAAATGACGGCGCCAGTAAGTATGAACGCGCCGCCAACCCAATGGTGCCAGGTCATGCGTTCATGCAGGAAAATCGCGGCCAGAGCAATGGCCACGACAACACTTAATTTATCGACGGGAGCGACGCGCGAAGCTTCACCCAACTGTAAGGCGCGAAAGTAGCAAAGCCACGACAGCCCTGTTGCGATTCCCGATAGGATCAGGAAGATCCAAGTGCGCTTCCCCACCGACGAGAAAGGCTCGTGGTCGGTCCACAATGCCACCGACCAGGCAAAAATCAGAATCACTACCGTGCGGATCGCTGTCGCCATGTTGGAATCAATATTCTCAACGCCGACTTTTGCAAGGATTGCAGTGAGTCCCGCGAAGAACGCGGAAAGCAATGCCCAGATAAACCAAGTCATAAGTTTTCAGCCTCCCGCCCTCTCCCATTCGACGCGGATCCCGGTCAGAAATGGCAGCGAACCCTGATGTTTTGCCGCCCGGACGAGCCAATATCGCAAGGATTAGTCCATTCGCGGATTCATCGCAGGAAAAAGGATCACCATGGGAATTGGACTTTGAGCCTTTCGATTTACATACCAGCAGGGAGTATATCCGAAGTGAGGGAACAGGGAATGAATGCAGGACTCGGTTTCCATCGGCGATACGGCGTCGAGGGCATACTCGACGCGATTACCTTTTTGAGGAATGGCGAGGACCCGCGGGTAGGTCACCGTATCGAATGGATCGCCCGGCTTTTGCGCGCCCATGCGATGCTGCAACCAGAGAAAGTCAAAAATATAGACGCAGACCAGCAGCATCCCGGCTATGAGAAACGTCCATTTGAGGACTGAACGCATTTGATCTGCTCACTCGCTCAATCCAAATTCGAAATTAGAACTCACATCACTTGACGCCCGTGATCAGGCAGGCGTTTCGCGAGCAACACGACCCATAGAATCTCTAAGATAATCGGAGCATGCCATTAATAACACGCCTGAAAATGCAGAAGCCCCGCGGCGATTCGCCGCGGGGCTTCTGTCGTGCAAGCTTGAGACGACCGGTCGATTGAGTCGCCGGGTTGATTTGTCCATTATTCAGCGATGAACATCGTGGAACCCTTCCGGTTCACGAGCAGGAGCGGACTCTTACCCGCCTTGCGCACCGCTTCTTCCAGTTGTGAAACAGTCTTCACGGGTTGATGGTTCACTTCCTGGATTACGTCGCCTTCACGCAATCCAGCGTCGACTAACGGGCTCGAAGGGCTGATGCTGGTAACCACGACTCCCGATGTCGCGCCTGGCAAACCAAGTTGTCTGGCCGTTTGCGCATCGAGGTTCTCGACGGTCACGCCTTGCAGCGCACCTTCGGAGGTTCCTTCCTCGGTCTTGGCTTGGATCTGGTCTCCTGGGAGGTCGCCGAGCGTAACGTTCACATCGCTCTGGCTGCCGTCCCGCAGGATTCGCAGCTTGACGGTTGCATCCGGTTTCATCATCGAGATGCCCATTCGCAATTCGCGGCTGTCGGCAACAGGTTTCCCGTTGACGTCGAGAATGATATCGCCCCTCTTGAGGCCGCTCTTCTGCGCCGGGCCGGACGGGGTGACGTCGCCGATCAGAACGCCCTTCATGTCACTGAGGCCCATGGCCTTGGCGATCCCCGGAGTTACATCCTGCACCATGATCCCGAGATACGCGCGGTTGACTTTGCCATGATCCATCAGTTGATCCATCACTTCGCGGGCGAGATTCACTGGAACCGCAAAGCCGATCCCTTCATTTCCGCCCGATCCGTGTGACAGAATTGCCGTGTTGATGCCGATCAGTTCGCCACGATCATTTACAAGCGCGCCGCCGGAATTGCCTGGGTTGATCGGTGCGTCGGTTTGAATGAAATCCTCGTAGTCTTCAATCCCCAGATTTCCGCGATTCATGGCGCTGACGATTCCCATCGTCACGGTCTGACCGACTCCAAATGGGTCTCCAATCGCCAGAGCATAATCGCCTACCTGCACCTTGGAAGAATCACCGATGGTGATGGCGGGGAAATCGTTTCCTTGCACTTTCAGCACGGCGATATCCGTCTTGGGATCGGCGCCGATGACTTTGGCTTCCAACTGGCGTTTGTCGGCAAAGGTGACCTTGACGTCGCTGGCCCCATCAATTACGTGGTTATTCGTCAGAATATAGCCGTCGGGGCTCACGATTACGCCCGATCCGAGGCTGTCTTCTCGCTGCTCGCCTTGCTGGCCTTGTCCGCCTTGCTGGCCTTGTCCGCGTTGCTGGCCTTGTCCGGGGCGCCGCGGCGATGGGTTATCCGAATCGGGGCCGTCAGGACCAGAAAATTGTTGTCCAAATTGTTGCCCGAACTGTTGTCCAAAAAATTGCTGGAAGAAGTCTGGCATCTGGCCCTGAGATTCATCGGAAGTCTTGACGAGTTTGGAAGTGGAGATATTAACGACGTCAGGCAGGACTCCCTTCACTACGGGGGCAAATCCTGTCTTGCTCGGCCCTTCATTCGGGTCCGCAAACTTCATGGATGCGTGAATTGCTGAAGAGAAGATCTTTTGGCTGGCGCTTGCCATGCCCAATCCTACCATCCCGACCGCCAGGATCATCGTGAGAGCCACGACCTGCGGCTTGCCCCAGAACTTGCGCTGATTCATAGTTTCTCCTTCTAGAATATTTGGCGATGCCAACCTCTGGCTAAACGCAGCCAGTTTTGTGCTTCATGAAGTAAGACGGACGGCATCGAGGAGGGTTAGCAGAGCAGGCCGGGGAGTAATTTCTTCATCTTCAATAGATTCGACAGGCGCTGAGTCGAAATTTCATATTGAGCGTCCCGCTGTGGCGCCAGAGGCCCACGCCCATTGGAAGTTGAAACCGCCAAGATGTCCTGTGACATCAACAACTTCCCCAATGAAAAAAAGTCCCGGCACGTTCCGGCATTCCATCGTCTTGCTCGATAATTCGCCGGTGTCCACACCGCCTGCGGTAACTTCTGCCTTTTCATAGCCTTCCGTGCCTGCGGGCTGCAGAATCCAATCATGAAGTTGGCGTTCGATTTCCTCCAGCGCACGGTTTGTCCAGGAGGTTGGGGCGTGCAAATCGAGCCAGCGGCTGGCAAACCGTTTGGGCAGAATCGCCTGGAGGGCCGATCGCGCGGCGGTGCTTCTGACTTTGCCTTCTTGAATCGGTGCAGCGATGCTGTGGCCGGGCGCGAGGTCGATGCGTAGGGGTTTGCCCTCGTCCCAGTACGAAGAAATCTGGAGGATTGCGGGCCCGCTGAGCCCGCGATGCGTGACCAGCATTTTTTCGCGGAACGTCTGATGATCCGTGGAGGCAATGACTTCCGCCGAGACCCCTGCGAGATCGCAATAGTTCTTGCGGTCATCGGGCTTCAGCAGCAGAGGCACAAGCGCGGGCCGGGGAGTCTGGATCTTCAGCCCAAATTGCCGCGCAATGTCATACCCCAGAGAAGTCGCTCCAAGTTTTGGGATCGAAAGTCCGCCGGTCGCCACCACCAGTACAGGCGCGCGGAAATTTCCGTTTGAAGTTTCAACGGCAAAATCGTCTGTTTTCCCAATTTCGAGAATGTTGCTTTTCAGAACGATCTGGACCCCCGCCGCACGGCATTCACCGAGCAGCATTTCTAATATCTCGTGAGCGGAACGGTCGCAAAATAGCTGGCCGAGTGTTTTCTCGTGATAGGCGATGCCGTGCTTCTCCACCAGGGCGATGAAGTTCGAGGGAGTATATCGAGCCAAGGCGGATTTCGCGAAATGGGGGTTTGCGGAAAGGAAATTCTCCGGCTGGCAATACAGATTGGTGAAATTGCATCGGCCTCCGCCGGAGATCAGTATCTTTTTGCCGGGGCTATCGGCGCGCTCAAGAACTACCACACGCCGCCCGCGCTTTCCGGCCTCGATCGCGCACAGGAGCCCCGCGGCTCCCGCGCCCAGAATAATCGCGTCAAATTTGTGCTCCATCATTTTGCGTCCCGTACTCTTGTTGAGTTCCATCGACTGGAACCGTGTCCGCCCCAGCTTGAGGCGAATGATTATTGCATTCCTGCGCCGGCAACACCTGACCGTCTTGCAAAGGGCTTGAATGCTGCGGGAATTGGAGCTTTATAAAATCCGAATATTTGCGAATCGCGCGTATTCATATTGTGGATTGGACATTCGGGGGGCCACTTGCGACATTATCGGTGTTTCTCATTTATTAGGTCGAAATTCATTTAGTGGTGCGAACTTCAATGTTCGGTCCCATGGCCCCAGCCGTCCCGATCGAATATTTTTGCATCCGGACTGCTTTATTTCCAGCAAGGCCGGGAAAAGGTTGAGCCTGATGGCGCCGAAGGACCCGGGACAGAATTTCGACCAACCAGAAATGCCGCCTTCACCGCAACCCACCATGCAACCCGCGCCGCAACGCCAGCCCTCGCACGTGTTGACCCTCGACGAAATCGGCAATCTCGCGAGCGTGGCTGGAAAACCAGCTGAAACCCTGATGAACGTCGTCGCCTTGATCGCCAAGCGCTTCAAGACGGATGTTTGTTCCGCATACCTGCTGGAACCGGATCGCGCCAACCTGATTCTCACCGCGACATTGGGATTGCGACCTCAATGCATCGGCACGCTGAGGATGGCCTTACACGAAGGGCTCGCCGGCCTGGTGGCCGAGCAAGTGCAGCCCGTTGCCGTCGAGCAGGTGAAAAATCATCCTCGCTTCAAATATTTCAGCGAGGCGGGCGAAGAGGCTTATCAATCCTTCCTGGGAGTCCCTTTAATTGACGACGGTGTTTTGCAGGGCGTCCTCGTCGTTCAAACGATCGATGCGCGCATTTTCGATGAGGATGAAATCAAGACGCTGTTGGAGGCGGCCGCGCAGCTCGCTCCTGTTGTGAGCGAAGCGCGCACCCTCGATCGGTTCGTCGCCCCCATTCAGGAGCGGCTCTGGGCGCTCGCTCGCAACCTGTGGTGGAGCTGGGACCACGATTCCACAAGCCTGTTCCACGATCTTGACCCGCTACGATGGCGGCAGCTCAATCACAATCCCATCGCTCTTCTCAGTGAGATTCCGCTGGCGGGAATTGAGCGCCGCGCGCGCGAACTCGTTCTCCACAGCCGCATCAACTACGCATACCGCCGCCAAAGGGAATATCTTGAGGCGGATCATACCTGGGGCGCGCGCCACGCGGGCGTGCTGCGGCCTCGCCCGGTCGCGTATTTCTCGGCCGAATTCGGTTTGCACGAATCCATTCCCATATACTCCGGCGGTTTAGGCCTTCTTGCCGGAGATCACATCAAGAGCGCTTCCGATTTGGGGATTCCCCTCGTCGGAATCGGTCTTTTTTACGGCCAGGGTTATTTCCGGCAGCGCCTGGATAAGAACGGCTGGCAACAGGAAGAATATCTTCAGACCAACGTAAGCCTCATGCCTATGGAGCCCGCGATCAGCGCCAAGGGTGAGCCGGTCACCGTGCAGATTGAAACGCGCAGCGGCTCGATCCGGGCCAAAGTCTGGCGAGTGAAGGTGGGACGCTGTGATCTGCTCCTGCTTGATTCAAACGTGGAGGGGAACGCGCCCGAAGATCGCGAGCTCACATCGCGGCTTTATGGAGGCGACGGACGCGTTCGCATCCGCCAGGAACTTTTGCTCGGCGTTGGCGGCTTCCGCGCTTTGAAAGCAATGGGCATCACTCCCGGCGTCCTACATCTGAATGAAGGTCACAACGGATTCGCAGTGCTCGAAGCGATTCGAAGCCGGATGGAAGAAGAGGGTGTGGATTTCGATCAGGCGGTCCCGCGCGTGGGAAGGGAAGCGGCGTTTACAACCCATACTCCTGTACCCGCCGGGCACGACCGCTTCGATGCCGGATTGATCGAGGAGCACCTTGGGCCCCTGCGCGATTCGCTGGGCCTCTCCCATGACAGGCTTATGTCTCTGGGGCGGGAAAATCCGGGCAACTACAATGAGCAGTTCTGTATGACGGTCTTAGGTTTGAAACTCGCTCGGCGGGCCAACGCAGTTTCGGCCCTGCACGGCGAAGTCTCCCGCGCGATGTGGACGGGACTCTATCCCGGAAAGTCGGAAGAGGGCATTCCCATTCGTCACATCACCAACGGCGTTCATGTGCCCACGTGGCTGGCACCTCAGATGTTCCGCCTCTATGACCGTCATCTGGGCACTGGCTGGGACGAGCACAGCGGCGAGCCCCAGATCTGGGAAGGCATCGAAAACGTAAACGATGGCGAGCTCTGGGAAACGCACCTCAGCCTGAAATCGCGGCTGCTCGATTTTGTTCGCATGCGCGCGGTGGAGCAGGCGGAATACCGTGGAGAATCGCCGAAAATCCTTCAAACCCTAGGGAAAGCACTGAGTCCGGATGCGCTGACGATTGGATTTGCACGGCGTTTTGCGACCTACAAACGGGCCAACTTGATTCTGAGAGATATCGAATTGCTGGCCGCGATGGTGAACGATCCGAAGCGCCCGGTGCAGTTCGTCTTTGCGGGCAAGGCGCATCCAAACGATACTCCCGGCAAGCAGGTGTTGCAGCAAATCGCGGAGCTCATGCGCGACAAGCATTTCTCCAGCAAATTTGTTTTTGTCGAGAACTACGACATCAATGTGGGTCGCCATTTCGTGCAGGGCGTTGATGTTTGGCTGAACAATCCCCGGCGGCCACTTGAAGCTTCCGGCACCAGCGGGCAGAAAGTTGTCTTGAACGGCGGCTTGAACCTTTCCGTCCTCGACGGCTGGTGGGCGGAGGCCTACGACGGCCTGAACGGCTTTGCCATCGGAACCGGCCGAACGCACACCAACATGGATGTTCACGATACCCGCGACGGAGAAGACTTGTACCGCGTCCTGCGCGAGGAAGTGATTCCTCTTTACTACCAGCGCGATCGCGACGGCTTGCCGCGCGGCTGGATCAAGCGCATGAAGCGCACCATTCGCACGCTTGGCTGGCGCTTCAATGCCAACCGCATGGTAATGGATTATGCGTCGAAGTGCTACGTTCCCGCCGCGGGCGGTAAATCGAGCGACATGCGTGCGATAGGGTAGTTTCGCTTTGGTCGACTTCCGTAGGCTTAAATTTCTTCAGACGAACTTTTGGGCTCTTCCGGTCCAAAACTCGCCCTGCCCATGGGTGTGACCTCCATCACTCACAAGTGTTCCCAACAGCACATTTTTCCCCCGCCCAGAGGACTATGCTGCGCACGGATAAAGGGAACGGAACAAGGAGGGCGTCATGGTCAGACAAGATTATCTCTTCATGATGGTGCTCTTGATCACCCTGATGCTTACGACATACTGGGGGAAGCGGACACCACCTCAGGCATTAAGAATCGGGGAACTGACGGCTCATTTGCCGATGGTTGTCGAGCTGGAATTGAGGTTGCTATGAGAATGTCAAAATGAGGTTCCATAAAGGATTACCGTATCTGCTCGGGTTTGCGTTGGGCTCTGTTCTGTTGTGTGCCGCAACGGCGAAAGCACAAACGAAACCAGCCGGACAAAAAGCTTACGAGGGCCTGATCTATTCCGTAAAGGGCCCGGACTTGTTTCGCGCCAACTGCGCGGCTTGTCACGGCCTGGACGGAAAGGGCGGCGGCCCTGTCGCGCCGACCTTGAAGATCAAGCCCGCCGACCTGACAGTCATTGCGAAAAATAACGGCGGTAGCTTTCCCGAGGCGCGAGTTCGCAAGATCATTTCTGGAGACGAACCTTCGCTCCTGTCGCATGGCACACGCGAGATGCCAATCTGGGGCCCGATCTTTCACCAGATCGAGGAGGACCAGGATTTTGGCAATGTGCGTTTGCAGAACTTGATCAAGTTTTTGGAATCGATTCAGCAAAAGTAAGTTGTGATGATCACATTCTTTAGTGACTTAGTGACCCGAATTCTTTGCCATGGAATCTCGGACGTTTTCCCTGCAGCGTTTCTATGAAGCTGGCTTCGATAGCGCAAGAGAGGACATGCGGCTTGCCGCTGCCTCCTGTCCCGGTTCGAGTGTGAGAGTGCGTTCGTACTGAACTCGGGCCCCCGCGAAATCGCCGCTTCTTTCCAGAAGCGAACCAAGCCCAAAATGCAATTGCGCCATTTTTTTCGTGATGGGGAACCCGGGAATGCCGGTCTGGCCCGCATCGACGTAAAGATTTTCATGCCCCTCCATCATCTCCACTAGGGCATATGGATCAGTCTTTTGTGGATCAATGATGATCGCACGACTGTAATAGTGGAGTGCCTGTGCATCTTCATGGGCCGCAATAAAGGTCAGTGCGAGTGCCATATTTGTAGCCCAGAGGTTCGGATCGACAGCGAGAGAACTTTGGTATGAGCCTAGGGCGCCTGTAAGATCGTTCTCCCGGAACCGCTCGTTGGCTAAACTATTAAGAGCCAGGGTACTCCGGGGCGATTGTTCCGCGCTATGTTGATAGAGCGTCAAGTTGTCTTTCCAATAGCCGAGTTGAGTTGTCGACATCCAGAGAAGCGTCCCTGCCGCCACAAACGGAAGGATTTGTTTAAGACGTTGTTCCCAGCCGCTGCCCGTTACGTTTATTACCACGGCGGAGACAAGCATAGCGAGACCCATCGTCGAGAGATACAGATATCGATCGTGCACCAGATCGCCATGCGCAAATGTCCCCAATGCGGCGAGGGGAGGCAGAAGAGGTACAACAATCCAGCCCAGGGCAGTGCGGGCCGCAGGAATGCGACGGCAAAGAGCCCAGAGAAAACAGCCAGCCAAAACAACAATCAGCAATGAGAGCGCGAAATCCGAGGAGAATATCGTTCGAGTGTAGGAAACTTCATAAAATGCGGCGAGGCCGCTCGGAAATATCAAATGCCGCAAATAGAAGATCATCGCCGAAGGTACAGTCAGGATCCCGACGGCAAATGTTACCTCACGCTCGGGTCCAAAAGTATTATTGACCATCGCCGTGGTCCGGAATAATACATAGAACAAGACAGAGAGAAAGTAGAATGCAAAGGGCAGTATCGGCAGCGCCCGTAGTTTACTGATAAACAGTCCGTGTCGGTGATGATTCACGCAGGGTACGCAGCACCATTCATGCCAAATCAATATTGGAAGGAACGCAATAGCGGTTTCCTTAGTACCCAGGGCTATTCCAAACAACATAGCCGACACAGCCAGATTCATGTTGTGTCCCCCAGCCCGAAACCGCAGATATAAGAAAAATGCCAGAAGAAGCAGAACACCCATCAGCAACTCAGAAGCACACGACACCCAAGCCACACTCTCAAGATTCGCGGGATGTACCGCGAACAACAACGCGGCGATACCACCGCCGACAGGATCCTTCAACACTTTGGTGCAAACGATATACAGCAGGAAAATTGCCAGCAGTTCCAACAAAAGGGACGTCGCATGCCAACTCGCAGGTGAAGTTCCAAACAGCGTCCGGTTCAGCAGCAGCCAAAGTAAAAACACGGGGCGGTAATAACGGCCTTGGCCCGCGTCGTGGGCCTGGCTCCAAACGTCGGCTGTAAAGTATGTCGGAATGAACGCGGCGGATGTCAGATGCGTATTCCGGACGATTTGACCCCAGTCGTCGTATACGAAATTAAAACGTATCGTCCGCGCGTATATCAGAATGGAACAAAACAGCGCGGCGCACAAGAGAAGTCGGCCTTTTGCCTGCCTGGTCATAACCCTATTATCTAGCGGTATCCAATAAAACGATGCGGCGGTTTCACACTCCTGTGTCAAACAGGCAACTCTCCGAAATCGATCCTGAAGGAATACGGATGGCCATTCCCCCAAGTATTGCCTATATGGACCGTCCTCATTTTTCATACCCCTCTCCAGGTTAAAATAGATGGATGCAACGAAAGATGTTCTGGACCATTTGGACCGTCCTGGGCCTGCTGGCGGACCTTGCGTTGCCCTGGAAATGGTCCTTGGGAGCTACGTTTCCTCTCGGCTATTTGAGCTGGTGGATCGCCTACCGCAGCGGCTGGTTTTAGCAAGGAATTTTCCCAACCAACCTCGAATGTCACGTTTTGCGCCTGCCGCCTCTTCACGCTAAACTGATTGCGGGAGAAAACCGAATCTTTTGCCACCGATTATTACTGCACAGGGACTTTCCAAGCGATACGGCGCCGACCCGCTCTTCCAGGATATTTCCTTCACGGTTTCCGAAGGCGAGCGCATCGGACTGATCGGACCAAACGGTTCGGGGAAGTCAACTTTGCTGGAGATTCTGCGCGGCCGCGTGCAGGCCGACACAGGCGAGGTCGCGGTCCGCAAGCGCACGCGGTTGAGCCTGGTCGCGCAGGTTTCAGAATTTGCTCCCGGCGCGACGGTTCGCTCCGTCATTGAAGCTGCCCTCGAGCGGGCGAAAGTCCCTCACGCGGAGCGCGCTTCGCGATTCGCGGAAACACTGGGCCGCGCAAGTTTCACGGACCTCGATACATCCACGGCGGTCTTGTCCGGCGGCTGGCGCAAGCGCCTGGCGATTGCCGAGGGCCTGGTGCAACACCCTGACATTCTGCTGCTCGATGAACCGACCAATCATCTCGACCTTGCCGGCATAAACTGGCTTGAAACGCTCCTGCAGGATGCGCCGTTCGCGTGCGTCGTAGTCAGCCACGATCGCTACTTCCTCGAAAATATAACGACCGAAGTGGTCGAGCTCGCGCGCATGTATGAGAATGGTTTTCTGCGCGTCAGCGGAAACTACAGCACGTTCCTCGAAGCGAAAGAGGAGTATCTCCACGCGCAACGAAAGCGCCAGGAATCGCTCGAAAATCGCGTTCGCACGGAAATTGAATGGCTCCGGCGCGGCCCAAAGGCCAGAACCACAAAATCAAAAGCTCGCATCGACACCGCGAACGAAATGATCGGCGAGCTGGCGGACCTGAATGCCCGCACCCGCTCCTCGACCGCCAGAATTGATTTTTCCGCGACGGACCGCCAGACCAAGCAGCTGATCGGCCTCGTGGACCTTACCTGCACGATCGGGAATCGCACTTTGTTTGAAGGAATCAATTTCACGGTTACTTCCGGAATGCGCGCCGGCCTTGTGGGTCCGAACGGCAGCGGCAAGACCACTCTGCTGCGCTTGCTCCGGGGAGACCTGACGCCCACGCGCGGCGAGATTCGCAAAGCCGATTCCCTGCGAATCGTTTACTTTGACCAGAATCGCGTCCTCGATCCGGATATCAGCTTGCGCCGCGCGCTGGCACCCGACAGCGACTCGGTGATCTATCAGGACCGTATCATTCACGTGGCTTCCTGGGCGGCGAGATTTTTGTTTGACCCCGAGCATCTCAGCCAGCCCGTCGGAAAACTTTCCGGTGGCGAGCGCGCGCGCGTGCTGATCGCGCAGCTGATGCTCCAGCCCGCCGACGTGCTGCTCCTGGACGAGCCTACCAACGACCTCGATATCCCCACGCTGGAAATTCTGGAAGAAAGCCTGCTGGAATTTCGCGGGGCGCTCGTTCTGGTTACGCACGATCGCTACATGCTGGATCGCGTCTCGACCATCGTCCTCGGCCTTGACGGCCTCGGCTGGGCGGAGCGTTTTGCCGACTACTCGCAATGGGACGCCTGGCAGCGCCCGCGCCAGACGAAAGGGAACACGAACATGAGCAGCGGGCCGCGGTTTCCGCCTGCTGCCGGAAATTCAGGGGCTTCCAGCGCGAAGAAAAAGCTCTCCTACTTGGAGGCGCGGGAACTGGCAACAATCGAAGGACGCCTTGCGGAAGCGGAAAAAACCATCGAGGCGAAGCACGCGGCTCTCGAGGATTCCGCAGTCACAAGCGATCCGGCCCTGCTTCGGGAAACATGCGTTCAAATGGAAGAGGCGCAGAAAGCAATCGACACCCTTTACGCACGCTGGGCGGAACTGGAACAGAAGCTGAGATAGTTTGCGGGGGCGCGACGCACCTTGGATTGCACATCGCGCCCCTACAGGCCTTTCGCAACGCCTGTGCCGTATGCAGGATCAGCTTTATAGAAATGCTGAATCTGCAGTTCCTGGATGCGCTGCGGAATCCCCTTCATGGTGCCGACGATGTTCCCGATCAGGCGTTCCTTCGCATTGGCAGGCATTAACCGGAACAGGTTGCCGGGCTGGGAGTAGTAGTCGCTGTCCAGCCGGTGATTGTGGCGAGCTACCGTGCCTGAAATTTCTTTCGGGCGCTCGCGATAGGCCGGATCCTCTTTCGGACCGCCGAAGCTGTTCGGTTCGTAGTTGGGCTCGGAACCGGAGTTTCCGTCAAAGCGCATTGCGCCGTCGCGGTGATAGGTATGGACGGGGCACTGCGGCTTGTTCACCGGAAGAGAATCGTAATTCACGCCCAGGCGGTAACGGTGCGCGTCAGGATAAGAAATCAAGCGCGCCTGAAGCATTTTGTCGGGCGAGTAGCCCATGCCAGGAACGATATTCTTCGGTTCAAAAGCGGCCTGCTCGACTTCGGCAAAGTAATTCACGGGATTGCGGTCCAGAACAAGTTCGCCGACTTCAACCAGCGGGTAATCTTTATGCGGCCATACCTTCGTCAAGTCGAAAGGATTGATGTGGTATGTCTCCGCCTCTTTCTCCGGCATAACTTGTATCGCCACGCGCCACTTCGGAAAATCGCCTTTGGCAATGGCATTGAAAAGGTCGCGTTGAGCATAATCGGGATCGACGCCGCGCATCGCAGCCGCCTGATCGCCGTGGAAATTCTTGATTCCTTGCTCGGTCTTGAAATGTCACTTCACGTAAAACAGCTCATTCTTGCTGTTGATCAAGCTGAACGTGTGGCTGCTGAAGCCGTGCATGTGCCGGTAGCCGTCGGGCGTGCCGCGGTCGGAGAACAGAATTGTCACCTGGTGGAGCGACTCGGGCGACAGCGACCAGAAATCCCACATCATTGTGGGTGATTTAAGGTTGGTTTCGGGATCGCGCTTCTGCGTATGGATAAAGTCGCCGAATTTCAGCGGGTCGCGAATAAAAAAGACGGGCGTGTTGTTGCCCGTCATATCCCAGTTGCCTTCTTCCGTATAGAACTTCAGTGCGAAGCCGCGCGGGTCGCGTTCAGTGTCCGCCGAACCCTTCTCGCCACCCACCGTTGAGAAGCGGATGAACGTCGGGGTGCGCTTCCCAACAGCGGAAAAAAGCTTCGCTGTCGAGTATTTCGACATGTCGGGATTCGTGCAGGCGAAGTAGCCATGCGCGCCGGAACCTTTGGCATGGACGACGCGTTCAGGAATTCTTTCGCGATTGAAAATCGCCATTTTTTCGAAAAGTTGATAGTCCTCAAAAACAACCGGGCCGCGCGGGCCCACGGTGAGTGAATTCTGGTTATCGCCGACGGGACGGCCTGCTTCTGTAGTTAGTTTCTTTTCATCTGCGGACATGGGAGCTCCTTTTCCCCACAATCATAGCGGATGCCAGCGGTCGCTTCCAATATTTAGTTGTTATCGGAGCGGCCCGTCGCGCCTATTCGAATTCTGCTTTCTCTTCCCGCGCAAATCGCGCGCGTGACGGATTTTCGCGCCGGTGATATGTTTGTCTCGGGCAACGGAAATCAAACTATGGATAAACACGCGAAAGCAATTCTGGTCATCGATGTGGGCGGCACCAATATTAAGGTCCTTGCCACGGGGCAGAAGGAGCCGATCAAGATTCCTTCGGGTCCGAAGATGACGGCAAAGAAAATGGTGAAAGAGGTTCGCAAGGCCACCGCTGCCTGGAAATACGACGCAGTCTCAATGGGATATCCGGCGCCGGTGGTCCACGGGCACCCGCTGGGTGAACCCCACAACCTTGGCGGAGGCTGGGTCGGCTTCGATTTCAGGAAGGCGTTTGGCCACCCCATCAAGATCGTGAATGATGCGGCCATGCAGGCTCTCGGCATCTATCACGGCGGAAGAATGCTTTTCCTGGGCCTGGGCACGGGCCTGGGGTCCGCCATGATCGTGGACGGGATCCTCGAGCCGATGGAAGTCGCGCACCTGCCGTATAAAAAGGGCCGCACGTATGAGGACTATCTGGGAATCCGCGGGCTGAAACGCCTGGGTAAAAAGAACTGGCGGCGGCAAGTCGCCAAAGTCGCTGAGGAGCTGAAAAATGCGCTCGAAGCGGATTACGTCGTGCTCGGCGGCGGCAATTCCAAAATACTGAAAACGCTTCCGCCAGGCTGCCAGTTGGGCGACAACGCCACCGCGTTCACGGGAGGTTTTCGCCTGTGGGAAGATCCGGCGGAAAAGGGCAACTGGAAAAAAGGACACGCATAGAAACCATCCGCAGCGCGCCGCCAGGGTTGGGTGTCCGCCTTCGAACGATCTACCTCAGTGCGCGGCAGTCGACTTTGATCCGAACCGATACCCCGCGCCCCGCACCGTGTAAATAAGTTTTTGGGAAGCTTCCGCGTCAATCTTCTTGCGCACGTAATTGATGTAAACATCCACCACATTCGTTGTCGTATGAGTAGCGAGTTTCCAGACGTGATGGATAATGGACGAGCGCGAAACATTGTTCCCCTCATTGAGCATCAAGTACTCGAGCAGCGCGAATTCCTTTGGTGTGAGGTCGATGGTGCGGCCATTGCGGCTGACGACGTGCCGCACGCGGTCCAGCTCCAAATCCAATTTGTGCAACACAGGCTCAAACGGCAGAATGCTGCGCCGCATTAATGCACGCACGCGCGCCAAGAGCTCCGCGAACGCAAATGGTTCGGTTAAATAGTCGTCAGCACCGCAGTCCAGCCCGTCGACGCGATCCTCTACACGCGAACTGCCCGTCACAATCAAAACGGGGAGGTGGGGTTTTACGGCCCGCACCTGGCGCAATACCTCGAGTCCACTGATGCCGGGCATCGCTAAATCCAGAATCAGCAAATTGCATTGCCCGTTTTGAACCATCGGCAAGACCATCTCGCCCCTGGAGGCAACGCGCACATCATAGTGTTCTGCTTCGAGGCCGCCTGAAAGGAACTTCGCAACGGATGCGTCATCTTCCGCGATTAGAATATGCATAGGGAATACATGAATTGAGATGTATCGCTTTCTGAAGGGAATTCCAGTCTCGACGCAAGATTAGAAGCTGTCAATAGAAGAGCATAGAAATGGCTTGCCCGCGATTCAAAGTGAAACAGGTTTCAGTCGCTCTTCACCCATAAACGCAATATCAATTCGTCCCTTTGGCCTCTGGTTTTTCGGCCTCGAAGGCCATACGAGCGGGAGCATTCGCTGGCGCGGCGCGCAGGTACTGCGAAGGCCAACTGACGGGCTGCTTTAGTTCGCGGGCGGTCCGCAGCGGCCAGTAGGGATCGCGCAGGAATTCGCGCGCCATGAAAACCAAATCCGCTTTTTGATTCGCCAGGATTTCCGCTACCTGCTCTTTGATCTCGATCAATCCGACGGCGCTGGTCATGATTCCCGCTTCACGGCGTATGCGCTCGGCGAAGGGAACCTGGAAGCCGGGGCCGGCAACGATCTCCTGATCTTGGACAAGCCCAGCGGAAGAGCAGTCCACCAGGTCCACGCCGAGGGGTTTCAGTTGTTTTGCTAGTTCAACGGCCTGATCTACGTCCCATCCGCCCTTTTTCCAATCCGTGGCTGAAATTCGAATGAAAAGAGGCAGGTGCTCCGGCATTTCTTTTCGGATCGCGCTTGCGACTTCGCGCGCGATTCGGATCCGGTTTTCGAACGAGCCGCCGTATTCATCTGTTCGAAAATTGCTGAGAGGTGAAAAGAACTCGTGGAGCAGGTATCCGTGCGCGGCATGGATTTCGATGAGTTGAAAACCGGCTTGCATCGCGCGCCGGGCCGCTTGTCCGAAAGCCTCAACAACTCCGCGAATTTCATCCTTCAATAGAGCGCGTGGCATCGGATAGCGTTCCGAATATGCTACCGCGCTCGGCGCGACGGGCACCCAACCGCCATCCTTCAGCGCAATCGCTCCGTCGCCCGACCAGGGCCTGTACGTGCTGCCTTTGCGCCCTGCGTGAGCGAGCTGCATACCGGGAACGGCTCCCTGACTTTTAAGAAATCGCACGATTCGCGCCAGGAATTCGATGTGCGCGTCGCTCCAGATTCCCAGGTCTTCAGGGCTGATGCGGCCTTCGGGCGTCACGCCTGTGGCTTCGGTCATAACCAGGCCCGCCCCTCCTACCGCGCGGCTCCCGAGGTGGACCAGGTGCCAGTCGTTGGCGAAGCCATCGGTGCTGGAGTATTCACACATTGGAGAAACGCCAATGCGGTTGGGCAATGTGATGCCTCGAATCGGAAGCGGATCGAAAATGAGCGCCATGTTTTCCCTTGGGAGATTTCCGGCCTCGTCCAAATCGCCATGGTCTCTGTTAATCTTAAAGTAGGTCTGAATTCAAGCTGATTGGATGCTGTAAAGCGCCAGCCTGGTGCACTGACACGTAGGGTCATGGCGCCGCCGTTGTAGGGGCACGGCATGCCGTCCACATCCCGGTGACTGGTGGATTGCAGGCTGATCAGTCATCAGGCGTTCAATTTAAGAAACAAATTGAAAACTGAAATCTTTATTCGCCGGTCGCGGATCGAAGCGCCCGCACAAGTAGTGTACGCCTGGCACGCGCTGCCTGACGCCCTCGAAAGACTCACTCCGACCGGTGAGCATGTGAAGGTGATCGAGAGAACCGGCGGGATCGAGCGCGGGGCGCGCGTCGTGATGCAATTTGGACGGTGGCCATTTCGCCGCCTCTGGGTCGCCGAACATCAGGACTTTGAAGTGGGGCGTTATTTTTCCGACATTCAGGTTTCCGGGCCATTCGCGTATTGGAAGCACACGCACATGTTTGAGCCGGATGGCCCAGATGCGTGCGTGTTGGAAGATCGAGTTGAATACGCGCTTCCGTTTGGTTTTGTTGGCAGGTGGGTGGCCGGAGCATTCGTGCGGATAAAAATCGCGAAGTTGTTTGAATATCGGCATGAAGTAACGGCGCGCGAAGTAGTTGGCAGGCGCGGGTGGCGTTAATTCGCGGCAGTAGATCAGGCAAAACAAAGGCTGCCCGATCCGTCCCGGAAGGCACGGGACAGATCGGCCTCCACGAAAGCGTCTCGCCTCTGCGTTTTTTTTAGTCGGTTTCTTGCGTAACGATATGGACATCGACCGAAGGGGCGTCGCGCAGGAAGCGGTGAATCGCCGTCATGTACAGGTACTTCCGCCAACCCTCGACGGCCGAGCGGCCGAAAATCACCTGCGTCACGTGTTTGTCCCGCACGAATTCAGCGGTTGCGGAGGACACGTCCTTGCCTGTCAGTTTTTCCACCTTTGCGCCCAGGCTCTCTGAAAATTGAATGTTGGCGTTGAGCGAATTCTGATCCTGGGGGGATGTGTCCTGCCCGAGATCAACATAAATCGCGAAAAGTTCGGCATCCATCCGCCTCGCCATTCGCGCCGCGCGTGCGATCAGATATTGCGCCCGGGGATTGGAGCTGAAACACACCGCGATCCGCTCTCGCACCGGCCAGGGATCCTGAATTTCCTTCTGCTCCATGTAGGATTCCAGGCTGCGGTCCACGGACTCCGCCACCTGGCGCAGCGCGAGTTCCCGAAGGGCGATCAGGTTTCCGCGGCGGAAAAAATTCTTGAGCGCCAGGTCAACTTTTTCGCTGTGATAAACTTCGCCGCGTTTCATGCGGTTTTGCAGCGCTTCCGGCGTCAGGTCGACCATCACGATTTCATTCGCGTGCTGGAGGACCCAGTCGGGAACCGTCTCGCGTATCTTGATCCCCGTAATCGCGCCCACCATGGGAGAAATGCTCTCCAGGTGCTGCACATTTACGGTGGATAGAACTTCCATTTTGGCTTCGACCAGGTCCAGCACATCTTCATATCTCTTCCGGCGCTTGCTTCCCGGAATGTTGGTGTGGGCCAGTTCGTCGACGAGAACCACGCGGGGGTTTCTGGCTTTAATGGCTTCGGGATCCATCTCCTCAAACACGGTTCCCTTGTATTCGATTTTCCGGTAGGGCACCTGTTCGAGCTGAGAAGCGAGTTCTACGATGCCTTTTCTGCCGTGCGTTTCGACGTACCCGATCACGACATCCTCGCCGCGGTTGCGCCGCCTCAGGGCTTCGCTCAACATGCTGAAAGTTTTCCCCACGCCGGGGGCATAACCGAGGAATACCTTCAGAATTCCCTTGGTCCGCTCCGCGGGAGTAATCTCTTCCAGCCACTGGTCAGGGGTCTTGTTCATCGGTAACTATTCTCGTCCAGTATAGGCGATAAATGCTAGGCTATTGCGGACACGTGGCCAAGAATCCGCCAATCATTCTCGCACGATATGCCTCTGCACTGGCAGGAGTCCTTGCGATTACTTTTTTCTATCTGCACACGCATCGATTCAATTCAACGACGGTTGCCTTCACTTATTTGTTGGCCATCCTGGGCGTTTCCACGATCTGTGGACTCGGAGTGGCCGTGTTCATGTCGCTGGCCGCGACGCTTGCTTATAACTATTATTTCCTTCCGCCAACCCGCACCTTCACGGTCGCCGACCCTCAGAACTGGTTCGCGCTGGTCACCTTCCTGGTCACCTCGGTTCTGGCCAGCGATCTGGCAACGCGGGCGCGCAATCAGGCAGCCGAAGCCAACCGCCGCCGCCGCGAGGTCGAGCGCCTGTACAGGTTCAGCCAGCGGCTGTTGAGCGCGGGCAACCCCATCGAATTATTGAATGCCATTCCCAGGCAGATCGTGGACCTGTTCGAAGTGGGGGCGGCGGCGATATTTCTCACCGAGAAACAGAAAATATACCGGTCGGGGATGAACATCCCTCAGCTCGATGAGGTCCACCTGAAGGCGATTGTCGCGCGGGAGGATTTACAGATTGACGAGGAGCACAGCGTTTGCTTTGCGCCGCTGCGCATGGGGTCCCGAATCCTTGGCAGCGTTGGAATCTCGGGCCCGGTGCTCTCCCGGCAATCGCTTGAGGCGCTGGGTTCCCTGATCGCCGTGGCCACCGAGCGCGCGCATGCGATCGAAATGGTGGGGAGGACCGAGGCGGCTCGTGAGGGAGAACGCCTGAAGTCCGCGCTTCTGGATGCGATCGCGCATGATTTCCGGACTCCGCTGACTTCCATGAAGGCGTCGGTAACCAGCCTGCTCTCGGACGTCAACCTCGATGGCGCCCAGCGGACGGAGCTTCTCAGTATTATCAACGAGGAATGCGATCGCTTGAACCGCCTGGTCGGGGAAGCCGCCGAAATGGCCCGCCTCGAGGCCGGCGACGTAAAAATGCATCTCGAGCGCCTTCGAGTGGTAGATTTGATTGAGGCCGCGCTCAATACTTGCAGGGGCGTACTGGGGACGCGACCCATTCGAATCGAAATCAAGAACCGCGACCTGTGTGTCAAGGCGGATTTGACGCGGGCCAGGGAAGTCCTGGTGCACTTGATCGAAAATGCGAATCTGTATTCCTCCCCGGACCATCCCATCACGATCAGCGTGGAGGAAAAAGACGAATTGGTTCTCTTCAGTGTGGCGGACCAGGGGCCCGGGATTGGAGATGCGGAACTCGGCCTGATTTTTGATAAATTCTACCGCGGAGCAGACCAGCGCTATCGCGTGCAGGGCACGGGCATGGGTTTGCCGATTGCCAAGGCGATTGTCGAAGCGCATGGCGGTACAATTGGAGTCGTCAGCCAGTTGGGACATGGGTCCGTTTTTTCTTTCTGCCTGCCAATTGTCAGGGGGACAGCCGAACGCCGATGACTACATCGACCATCCTGATTGTTGATGATGAACCTCAGATCCGCCGCGTGATGCGCACAACTCTTTCCAGCAATGGATATTCGGTGATCGAGGCGCGCAGCGGCGAAGAGGCTCTGGAAATCATGCGGAAGGAACGCCCGGAACTCGTCTTGCTCGACGTCAACATGCCGGGCATGAGCGGGCTGGAAGTATGCCGCGAAATCCGCGACCAATCCGAAGTCGCCATCATCATGCTGACCGTCCGCAATTCCGAGCACGATAAAGTGCTGGCTCTCGATGCGGGCGCCGATGATTACGTCGTCAAGCCATTCAGCATCGACGAATTGCTCGCGCGCATTCGCGCTGCCCTGCGGCGAACGTCCTCCCCGGAACCCGTTCCCGCCTACGTTTCGAGCGACCTGGAAATTGATTTCGAGCGCCGGAAAGTCCTGGTCCAGGGTAGCCCCGTACGACTGACGCCCAAGGAATTCGAGCTCCTGCGCCACCTGGTGACGAGCCAGGGGAAACCGCTGGAGCACCGGCGCCTGCTGCAGGCCGTCTGGGGCCCGGATTATGGTAATGAGACTGAATACCTCCGCGTATTTATCAACCAATTGCGAAAAAAGATCGAGCCTGATCCGGCTCATCCGAAATATATCCATACCGATCCGTGGGTGGGCTACCGGTTTGAACCTGAGGGCCCCGCTACGAAATCGAAAAAGAGATAGGGAACACCCCGGCGAATGACTACGATAGGCCGCCTGCTTCATCGAATCCGTGTCGGATGGCTTGCCGGAATATTTGTCCTCGCATTGATGGCTCCCGGCCTGGCGCATTCGCAGGAACGCGCGGATTGCCACGTGTTTCGCAGCGCGATCCTTCATTCCCCGGTGCGATATTGCGTTTTCCTGCCGGCCAGCTATTCATCGCCGGGCGCGAAGACGCAGCAGTATCCGGTCCTGTACCTTCTGCACGGCCTTGGCGGAAATGAACAGGCCATGGCTCTGGACGGCGAATGGTCGGCCTTGCAGGATCTGCGTCACCAGGGCAAAGTGGGCGAATTCCTGGTGGTGGCTCCGGACGGCTGGGATACGTTCTACATCAATTCAAGGGACGGCAAAATTCCGTACGGCGGTTTCTTTCTTCGCGAATTCTTGCCCTACATCGCGCGCGCCTATCGAGTTCGTGCGGGAAGCTCATCGCAGGGAATCACCGGCTTTTCCATGGGAGGATACGGTGCGTTGCGCATCGGTTTTGCGCATCCCGAGTTGTTCGGCTCGGTCAGCGCGCACAGTGCGGCGTTGATGAGCGACCCTCCGGCGGGCGTCAATGCCGGTGCGGCAACAGGAGACCCCGCGGCGCAGCTCCTGACCAGCATCTTCGGGAATCCGATTGACCGGAAATACTGGGATCTGAACAGCCCGTTTCTGCTCGCGCGTAAAAACGCCGCGCAGCTGATGAAGACCAAAATATATTTCGATTGCGGGACAGAAGACTCTTATGGCTTCTATCGGGGAGCCAGCGAACTGAACCAGGCCCTCGACGCCTTCAAAATTCCCCACGAGTTCCATTTATATCCGGGAGGACACAGCATTTCCTATCTCCTGGCTCATGTTGACGCCTCTTTTGAATTCCACTGGCGCGAATTCAATTCGGGGCGCTAGCAGGCAAAGAAGTCACGCAACATGTCACATTGGCATCGCGACGTCCGATGGTTACCATTTATCAGAAAAGGTGACTATTTTATTGGTAATCACCGTTGAGTACCCTAAAATGGTTTTCGCGCGGGGAATCCTCTCTCGAACGTGTTGTGTCGGGCCTCGCTCCCACTTGGGCGGCTGACCTGATTCACGTTAATCCCAAAATTCCTCAGGAACAAATCCTGGTAACCGTCGAAATTAACATCTTCGGTATGGAACCAAGGTGAATCATTTTGGTCTATCTTCGGCGGAGGTGTCATCTTGGCCAGATCGCAACCTGTCAAATGCTGCGTCGGAGTAGTGGAATTTCCACGATAGACCTCTATATCTCGTATTGCCATTTGCACATTTCCGAATTGGTCGCGATATCGCACCTCAGAAGTCATCTTGAATGTAAATGGCGGAAGGTTGGGAGAAATATTGAGTATATAACTCACACCCGGTTCGCTGGGACCAGGGATTTCCTGCGATTGCCGTGCGTTGACCTTGACGATAGGCTGAATTAAAGCAAGACCCAGCGCAGCGGCCGCGAGTAAGGAACGAGATTGGCACATAGGCTGTCCCGTCGCTAATACGACAAGGTGCAATTTGTTCTGCCGGATCGTATCTCGCGTTGGTCGCGGAACGCAAGCTCACTAGCCGCCGGAAGTCCGTGTGAAACTTCATGGGACTTGGCTCGCTTTGAGATACAGTCCAAGCGAGATAAGACGCCATGCGCATCATTTCGTCTCTCGTTTAAGCCGAATCGCGCTCTAGCGGTGCCCCCCGCCTCGCGTACCGCCCCGCGCACCGCCCCGATACCCGGGGAGGGCGTGTTCAGCCTTCGCGTCATGGCCAGCCTGGCCTACGTTGCCTCGCCCATCCCGCGCCTCGTTTCCCTCGAAGTGGTTGAAGCGCTCCGCCCCGCGCCCCGGCACCGGTCCAGCGTAACCGTGATGAGGATCAAAGCGGTTGTCGACATGGCCGAAAAAGCCGCGAGGGCCGTGAAACCAGGGGCCAGCTCCAAGAAACACACCGCCAACAAACCAATCGG
>Ga0182024_10000661_pt1 | contig 89482 bp, 71 predicted proteins | sample P32metaG_FD_120480 | JGI IMG/M metagenome (GOLD analysis project Ga0182024, IMG submission 120480) | Permafrost microbial communities from Stordalen Mire, Sweden - P3-2 metaG (Illumina Assembly) | ecosystem: Environmental > Terrestrial > Soil > Wetlands > Permafrost | place: Sweden: Stordalen... | reverse complement strand
CTCAGCACAGCCTGAGAAGTAAGACAGAACCGGGGGGCGAAGGAGCGAGCGTTATAGAAAATCAAATCCAATCCACCGAAATGCCTTTGAATCATCCTTGCTCGTCCATTTTTCAACAGACTCGTGGGTTTTTGGGATGCTCATGAGCAGGAGAGCGGCCTGGATAAGCCAGGATTTCGTAACTGCGTTCAATTTTATCGATGTAGTTTTCTACAAGAATCAAGAAGTTCGCAGTAAGAGGCGACAAATGCTGGATGTCTTAGCAAGCTCACAAGGCGCTGATCTGTCGAATGAACAGGTCGAAAAATCGAAGGATTTACTCGCTGAGATGCTGGCGAAAATGGGCAGCGAACTCGGATACGAATTTCAACATACGGAGATAAAGAACACAGGCTACTATCCAAAATGGCATGAAAGACTGGACCAGGCCGCGTTTGCACTGCGGGCGAAAGGGCTTGAAATCCTCGAAGGGAAGGCAAACATCGGGGTGGTGATACGAAATGAAGGGCAACCGGCTGGGGGCGCGGCCAATTGCAGGACCGATAATTGCGCCGCCACCCCGCTTAGGCGACTGATTTCAGGTAAGGATCGGGCATGCCGGTAGCTCTGCAAGGCGGCATCCCCGCAGGTGGCCGACCCTCCCATGCCGCCCGAGTGAGCCGACGGTTTTCAGGGCGCGCATCCTTCGTCGTTCCAATGGTGCGGATTTTTATACTGTGCCAGTCCAGAAGTGAGGATAAATTCTTCCAGCCACCATTGACGCAATGGTATAATTGCTGGTGCGCTGCGTAAGGCGGAACGAGGGGGGAGAGGACTACGGCCCCTGGGCATCGGTCACTCGACGCACATGGCCCTTGGCGAAACGCGCCGTCGTAAGCCTTCATATCACTTCATATCACGTCACGTCGCGCGAAGTAATGGTGGTATAAGTCCTTTGTTTGCAGCATCGGCGTCGCATTTTTGCCCAATGCGCAATTATTAAGTCCTTTGGATCGTGTCGCTTGCGCATATCGATCGCTGTAAGGCCAGTTGCTGCGGCATTTACAAGAAATAAGGGGCGGTACCCCGGGGTACCCCCTGTCTAGATTTTTCGAGAAGAGAACTCAAACCGAAGCAGCGAGGACAAAGGCCGGGTCTCAAACGCGAATCGCGGTTCCTGCGGAGAATTGGAGGTCAAGTTTTAGCGACTCTCTACTGCAGGCCGGCCTTATGAAGCAGCGCGAGAAACTGCGGGTCGTTGCGCAAAGCGTCCAGCGCGGGGTCCACTTTCAGATAGATCACGTTAACGTCGTGGAGTTCTACGATCTGTTCGAGCATCTCGCGGGCGCGCGCTTTCTCGCCAAGACCCAGGTACACCATGGCAATGTCAAATTGCGGTGAGGGCATGCCCGCCGGCAGCAACGAAACTGCTTCGCCGCGCCTTCCCGAAATCGCATACATATGGGCAAGACGCAGGTTGGCGGTCTGCTGAAGTGAAACGGGCGGGTTTGTCTTCAGGAATTCCGCTTCGGATTCCGCGAATCGGCCTTGTTGCTCGTATACGCGCGCCAAACGCAGATGTGCCCATACAAAAGTCGGATCAAGCTCGATGGTCTTGCGCAACGCCTCCGCGGCTTCATCGTAACGCCGCGCAAAGAAGAGCGTCGTGCCCCACGCTTGGTTGGCTACCGCGGAAAGCGGATCAAGACTGAGTGCCCGGTGGGCCTCGGCGATGCCCTCATCCACACGTCCCTCGGTTTCAAGAAGCACCGAGTGCCACACCAATGCGTTTGCCGAATTCGGATCGAGACGCAGCGCGCGGTAGAACTCTTGCTCCGCCCCGGCCCAGTCGTACGCATACATTTTCAGGATCGCGTTCGACGTGTGCGCTTCCGGAAGCGTATCGTCCAGCTCGATCGCTTTAGCCACCGCCGGCGCCGCGTACTGCCGCAAATCCGCCCAGTTGCTGCCGGAATAGGTCTCCGCAAGCGCTGCATAGCTGCGCGCGTCGGAGGCATCGAGTGCGATCGCGCGCGCGAAATAATCACGAGCTTTCGACGTTGAATCCATCGTGCGCTTATTCCAGAAGTACCGTCCTTTTAAGTAGAGTTCGTTCTCTTCGGGATTTACGGGCCGCGCGGATGCGAGCCGCTGCCGCGCGGCGGGGGTCAATTTGATCTCCACCTGGTCGGCGATTTGGCCGGCCACTTCGCTTTCCACCGACAAGAGGTCGCGAATGTCGCGCTCATAATTCTCCGCCCATAGGTGCGTTTGGTCCGGCACGGAAATGAGCTGAGCGCTCACCCGCACGCGGGTTCCCGCGCGCCGCACGCTTCCTTCGATCACATAGTCCACATGCAGCTCGCGCCCAATTTCCGCCACGCTCTTGTGCGTGCCTTGGTAGGTCATCGCCGTTGTCCGCGCGATAACGCCCAGCCCGTCCGGCCGGAGCTGTCCTAATTGAGTGATCATCTCCTCTGTTAGGCCGTCACCGAGATAATCCTGCGCCGGGTCTCCGCTCAGGTTTTCAAAAGGAAGGACAACCAGCATAACGGGCTGCGCAGGCGCGGAATGGGAGCGCTGCCAGAAAACGTAAGCGCCACCGAACAAGACAGCGAGTAACCCAGTGGCCAGCAGCCAGCGTGGTGGCCAGGATGCCCGCGGCTCAGCTCGGGTTGTTATCTGCTGGCGGACGGCGTCTCCGGCGGAGTCACCGGGCTCGTCGTAAGGCACCTGCTGGACGAGGGCCGCAAAGCAGTAGCCGCGGCGCGGGACCGTCTCAATGTAGGTTTGACCTTCGGGGCCGTCCCCCAGAGCTTTCCGCAGCGTAGAGATGTTGCGCGCGAGCGTACCTTCCTCGACAAACGTATTGGGCCATACGCGTTTGAGGAGGTCGTCCTTTTCCAGAATGTGGCCGGCATTTTCAATCAGTACAAGCAGGGTTTCAAAAGCTTTGGGTGTTAGTGAAACCCTTTTGCCCGCGCTCAATAGCACGCGCTCCACGGGGTCGAGCCGGAAAGCCCCGAAATCGTAGAAGCAGTTTGTTTTCGCCTGCATGAACGCTTTCCAAACTTTTTCAGAAATATTTCAGCGCCATCACAAGACATAGAAGCAGGCTTCTGCTAGCTTCCGGCACCGTCGCTTTTTCAAGTCGGGGGACTTTGCCGATTATAAGCGAAAAACCGACCATCAGGGTAGGCAACGGCGGCTAGGCCGCGGTTACTGGGAGACCGTCGCTCGCTCTACGAGGAGGAATTCATGTCAGCGCAGAACCCTATCCTACACGGAAGCGCCCCGGGGCAGATGGCTGTTCCGCGCAAGAGTTGGCTGGGAAGAAACTGGAAGTGGTTGCTCCTCGTTGCGTTCCTGGGGATGATCCTTCTTGGGGTAGGGGTTTTCGCACTGATCATGGGTGCGATCAGAGGCTCCGATGTGGCGAAAGAGTCCGTGGCTCGAGCGCAGGCAAACGCGGCCGTAGTGCAACAGCTCGGCGCCCTGATCGACGAGGGCTGGATGGTGGGCGGTTCGATCAATGTGGCCGCCGGCGGTACAGGCGATGCCGATCTCGCCGTGCCGATCTCTGGGCCCAAGGGTAAGGGCACCGTTTACGTTACGGCCCGCAAAATCGCAGGCACGTGGAATTACAGCCAGATGGTGGCTGCGATTGAAGGAAGCGGGGAGAAGATTGATCTGCTGGCGGCTTCCTCGCAGGAGCAGCCCGCTGCTGCGCCTGCCGCGGCGATCGCGACACCTACGCCGACCCCCGCGCTGGCGGACACTAGCGCAGGCGCGTCGGCACCGGCCGCGGCCACCTCGCCGGCTCCCGCTGCGAGCGAGGGCATCGGCATGGCGGATGGCGAACAAACCGGCACAAGGGTCGTAATCACTGATCTCAAGCGGGGAGGCGGCACGCTTACTTTGAAGTTTACGATCTACAACGACTCAAGTACCGATATCGCAACTGGCTACAGATTCAAGGCGGACGGTTACGCGGGCTTTCGAAACTTTTCAGCGATCCACCTGCTGGATGGTATCTCCAGAAAGGAATATTTCGTCGTGGAGGACAGCGAGAATCATTGCGCGTGCAGCGACGGTGTCGATGACATCAAGCCTAAAACACAGCAGTCATTGTGGGCCAAGTTTCCCGAGCCTCCCGACAACGTTCAAAAGATTACAGTAGCGATTCCACACTTTATCCCCATAGACGATGTTCCGATCCGGTAACTTAAACTGCGAGAACAACTTGAAAAACTACCGGACGCCACTCATTAAGCTCTCCATCGTTATGCTGGCGATTACATCGCTGGCGCATGCTCAAGCACCGAGCGCCGCCGCTGACCGTACGAAGATCCTCGACCTCGTCTTTCGCGTGGACGATATGGGCGGCAAGGTCCAGAGCCTTGCGGTGAAGGAAACACCCACCGAGGTGCGCATCGATTTGGCGGCCGATGTTCTGTTCGATTTCGATAAGACGAATCTCTTGCCCAAAGCGCAACAGACTCTCTCGCAGGCCGCAGACATCATCCGAGCCAAAGCGAAAGGCAAGGTGCGCATAGACGGATACACCGACGCAAAAGGGACCGACGCACACAACCAGCCTTTGTCTGAGCGCCGCGCTGCGGCCGTGGAGACGTGGTTCAAGACCAAAGGAAATCTCAAGAACGTTTCGTTTGTCACGCAGGGATTCGGGGCGAAGAACCCCGTTGCGCCGAACACCAAACCCGATGGATCGGATGACCCTGACGGCCGGCAAAAGAACCGCAGAGTAGAGATCGTCATTCAGAAGTAGCCCATCGCGGTAGGACCCTGGGTCGAACGCGCCATGAATACATTGCCGCGGAACTCTGCCGATGGCCTAATGACGAAGATCCTCCGATCGCTTTCACATAACAGAATAGTCTTGGCGGCAGCCGCAGTGCTGCTGGCTATCGCTGCCGTGCCGGCGATTTTTGCTCTTGTGGTGAAGGCTCTGGGATTGCTGCACGGCTCCTCGACGCACACGTGGCTGCTCGACGTCGGCCAAAATATGGGATCTAACGGGGCCCGAGGAGCGGCGGGAGCGGGAGCGGCGGCCAGCGCCGGCGGCAAAGGCTCGGGCAAGGGCGGCAAGGGTTCCGGGAGCGGTGGCACCGGGAAAGGTTCGAAAGATCCCGTCGGGCCGGACTATGCCGGCAGCGGCGGCAGGGACCCGAGTCCCGGAAACTACACTCCCACGAAGGGATCCAATCCGCTGGACGATCCGGCACTTCATCAGGCACAGCAACAGTTTTTGAAGAACAACCCGCAACTGGTGCCCAATCCCACTCCTACGCCGTCCAATCCGGTCAACACGGTGGTACAAGCGCTGATACAGGGAATGAGAGGCTACGCCGCTGGAGGATCGCAATGATCCCCGGCGTTCAACGCCACCCAGTCCGTTTCGAAAGCCAGTTTCCGCCGGCCCGCCGCAAGCTTGTACTCCGCGCTGCGGGCAGAAGCGAAGCCATTGATTCCGGGCAAAAAGGATCGTGCATGAAGCCGTTACTCCTGGCCGATCCGGTAGCGCAGGAATGATCACGATCGCCGGCCGTCGCATTCCGATACGTCTGTGTATCTTTTGCGCCGGGGTAGCGTTTTGGTTGGTGAACATGATCGCGCACACCGGGTCGGCCGGGATAGCAGAGCTCCGGGCATCTCTCTATTTCGTTGCCGAGGTGATAGTCATCACCAGTGCCACGCGAACGATCACCCTCGATCGCGTGGCTGTGCTCTACTGTTGGGGCGGGACGGTGATGGGGGTGATGTGGCTGATCTCAGCCGTGTTCACTAGCTTCGTGCCGAGCCCAGACGCGGTCAGCCGGCAATTCTTCGTACCGTTCATGGAGGAATCGCTGAAGCTCGCGCCCATCGCGTACATGCTTTGGCGAGGGCGAAGGTCACGCTCGTGGAGCATGGGCGCGAGCGACATTATGTTGATGGGGGTCGCGAGTGGCGCAGGCTTTGGGGTGGTCGAAGAGGCCTACTTTCACTTTCACAATGGTCCAACTCGTGCCCTTGACTGGTTCCCGCTTACTCGCATCAACGGAGCCACCTTGACGGTTGGGCACGCAACCTGGACGGGTCTTGCTGCTGCAGGCTTAGGTCTCGCGCTGCTCTGGCGCCCTCGACGGCCGATCTTTCAACTTCTTGCGGCCGGGGGACTTTTCTGGTCCATAGCCGATCACAGTCACCATAACTACGGGGTCGATCGAAGCGGATTCAGCGTCGACCTGTTTAATTTCGTTACTGGCCACGGCTGGTTGTCGTTGTATTTCTTCGTAATCGCGGTAATTTTGGTGTTAGCGTCGGACCTGAGTGTCACTCAGAGGGTTTTGCCGCCACTCCCGGAGCTCAAGACTCCTCTTGCGGGTCTGTTGTCCTTCAGCAAGGACGCGGTGTCAGCCTGGGAATTTGTTTTGACGAAACGAGCGCTCGCGTTTGTGTGCTTTCATTATAAGCAACAGCCGCCCGGGGTGAAAAGCGGCCAGTTAGATCCGATCCTTTACAGTCTCGTAGAGAGGTTAATGGCCTTACGCAACAAATCGAGCGCGCCCGTGCCTTTGGAACCCTCGCTCGATAATTCCTCGCCACAGGAATCTCGAGGTTAACTGCCGATGAAAATACTTGGATACTTTGCATACGGTGTTTGCTCCTAGGCTTTCCTGTTTACCGTCGGCGATAGCGGCTCTTCATTGGAAGCGAGTTGAGCTCTGGAGGCTCAAATGAAAAAACTTCGTCGCCGCTGGTTCGCTATTATTCCCGTGGTTTGTGGCCTCTGTGCGGCGCTTCCTCTCCGCGCTCAAAACTACCCCCTCGATCCTGGGACCCAATGGACATACCACTTGCGCAAAAAGGTTGGACCTGGCGTTCATTTCGATGGGGAAGATGCCCGGCTCGCAAAAAATGGGGTCGTCGAGATGACGCTGATTGCTCACGTTGCCGGCACCGAACAAATTGCTGGAACAACTTACACCCGCGTCGAAGCGCTCCACGACGGCAAGCTGGCAAACGTTGACTGGTATGCTTTGACGCCTGCGGGCTTGACCCACTCAAAAGCCGTGGATCACATTGCAGATAGCGAGTCCGAGTTTGACCCTCCCGAGGTGCTTTTGAATCCGACCCTCGCGCCGGGGGAAAGCTGGACTTGGCACGAACGGGAAGGTCCCGTCACTTCCAAAAAAACCGTTTCCGCCACCGAGCAAATCACCGTGCCGGCAGGTTCCTATCGTGCGACTCCCGTGCACACGGTGATGACGGTCCCCACGCAAGGCGAGCCGATGACGATCACGTTGACGCAATGGTTTGTCCCTGGCATCGGTTTTATCAAGCAGGAGTTTCGGATGGAAATCGCCGGCAATTTGCTGGTGCACAACACCATGACGCTCGACAAATTTGAGCGCGCGGCGCCGCCGCAGTGAGTTGCAGCGCCCCGGGATATCCAAGAATCAGTTTGTGTTGACGAGCAGGGTCGAACGGATCAGTGCATCCACTTGATCCCAAACGCGCGGGTCGCTTTCAATTTCAATGTGAGGTTTTTCAAAGGCGCGGGCGAACCAGGGATATTGGCTGCAATCAATGGGATTCGTTTTGTATTCGAAATGGAAATTCCCGATGATCTGCGTGCGCGCCGGATCGGCCGCGCGAATCTCCGGCCGGCCATGAAGAAATCCGTCTGACTGGTAAAAGTTGACGGCCAGTTCCACGTTGGCGGGGATGACTTGGTCGTTCTGCCCGATTTTTGTAACGCTGTCCACGTGAATCGTGAGGAGTACGGGAATACCGTCTTGTTCGAGCTCTCGCGAGAGCGTGACGGCTTCCGAGGCACCCCAGCTAACTCCGTAGATGATGACGCCAGCGTTCCGCTTTTCTTCGGCCGTCAGCGTGCCGTCATGGTCGGCGTCCAGAAGCCGCAGAACCTGCCGTCGAGCTTGTTCCCTCCGGTGATTTTCGAAGACTTCCACGTGCACGGCCGGGGAGAAATACTTGCGCAGCCGAGCAGCGAACAGAACGCCGCCATGGACCGGGTCGTCGTGCTTGATGAATCCGCCTACAAAGCCGATGACAATAGCCGACGGCTTTTCAGAAGTATCGGCTGAAGCGGGCGGAGCCAACGACTCTGCGTGGCCCGAGTCAATGAGCGTTGAGGGAATGTGCGGAACGTGGGACGTCGCGACTGGGGCCGCTTCTCTTCCTTCGCCGATCGCCGGTTTCTCCTTTGCGACGCAGGCAACGGCTGCTAACGCCAGAAGAATCGCGATCGTGCCCAGTTTCACGACGGTCTCCAGATCCTTGCGGACGCTCATCGCCACTACTTTTAGAACAATTTGACGAATTTTGGAAGACGTAAGAAGTAAGAGGCCAAGCAGGACGCCAGAAACGCGATGGGGAGTTAGGTTTCCTGGGGCGAAGCGACTGCGTAGACGGATTTGTATGGCGCGGCGAAGGCGGCGCCCGCGCGCGAGGGGCCGGCGGTTTTTTGCAAGGCCCTCAGAAGGGCCCTGAACCGGATCTTGTTTTCCTCTTCAGGGATCACAATCGAGACGCCCACTCCTTTGCCACGTACAATTCTGCGGACGACGCATTCCACATGAAGCGGAGCGTCAAGCGCCAGCCTACCGGAGAAGCAGGTGCTCAGGCAGACGCGATCGCGAAGCTCGATGAACATGCCTTCTTCGCTGAAATCGCAGGCGCGGCCTCGCAGCACCTTCGACTGCCACGCAATTTCGATCTCCAGATAGAAACGGTAGCGGGGAAGGAGACGGCGCTCAATCGGCTCGGTAGAGAGCGTATCGCCCGGAGTCGGTTGCATTGTGCCCCCCAGTTTAGGGTCGCTCACCATCCCGAAAAGGGCAATAGCGCTGCGGTACTACGGTGGGCTCTTGCTCTGCGGCTGCGGGCTGAAGAATTGGAGCGGTCAAGCTCCTAACATAATGTAAATAAACGAGATAGTGGCAAATTCTAGAAGGGCGCAGGAAAGCTTGCCTTCCTGCACTGCGCCCCCAATTCTGAGTTTCGAAGGCTTGGGTTCTGGCCATCACCTACGTATGTAGTGCGTGTAGGGTTTGCAAGTAATGCAGCACATCGTCTCGAGACAGCATGCCGACCACGGCGTTGTTGTCGATCACGGGAAGCTGGTTCACACCGTCGCGTCCCATTTTTTCGAGGGCGGTCCACAGCTCGGCGTCCGGACGGATCGAAACGAGTTTCTCCTCGGGCACGGCCACCTGCCGCGCAATCGTTGTCGGCCAATCTGACCGCGGCGTCTTCTTGATGTCCGAAAGCGTGATAAGTCCCACCGGACCGCTGCCCTGGTTTACGACGAAGCTGCGTTGCCCCGCGGTGAGCACGTGCTTATCAACAAGCTCGCCGAGAGTGATGTCGCCGGGAATGCGCTCGTAATTGTGGTCCATGATTTCGGAGACCTTATGGCCCACGAGCAATCCCTTGATCATTTGCTGCTGGAGTTGGCTTGTGGCCGCGCTTTCGAGGAACCAGCCGATAAACGCGATCCATACTCCATTTAGGAGCTGTCCCGCGAAGACCTGCCAGACACCGGCAACGATAAACAGGAAGCCAAAAAAGCGGCCCGTTACGGCAGCGATCGAAGTCGCGCGTTGGAAATTGTGATTGACTCCCCATACAATCGCGCGAAAAATGCGTCCGCCATCCAGCGGAAACCCGGGAACCAAGTTGAACAGACCGAGAATAAGATTGATCGCGGCCAGGTACTTTGCCAACGCAAACAACGGCTCGCTACCGACAAGAAGCGGCCTGAGCTCCCAGAAGATGAGCGCCAGGAGAAAGCTGACCAGGGGTCCGGCCGCCGCGATCCAGAATTCCGCGCCAGCGCTGGGAGGCTCCGCTACGATTTGCGACACCCCGCCGAAGACAAATAAAGTGATGCGCCGGACGGCCAGCTTGTAATGAAGAGCGATCGCGGAATGACCCAGTTCGTGGAGCAAGACGCTGACAAACAACATGATGGCGGTAATCGCGCCCATCAGCCAGTACTGCGGTTTGCTCCAATCCTTGTACTCGCTGGGATAGTAGCCGGTGGCCAGCATCCAGGTGAAAAGTCCAAAGACAAGAAACCAGGAATAGTCCACATCAATGGTGATACCGAGAATCCGGCCGAGCGGGATTGTGTGGCGGAACACTTTCGACCTCCTCTCGCTTGAGCAAATTGTGTGCGAGGTTGCTGCGACTTGGCCGGAGCCGCCGAGGATCGCGGCGAGCTTTTTTTTTGGCTGCCCGCGTCTTCGGCTACCGATGATTGGATGTTTCGAACTGCGATTTGTGTGCTAAGAAATCCCTGTGCGACGGCGCTAGGTGCTGAGCGGCGCTGTGATTCCGAGAAGCCGCGCCGCATTCTCGCCAAGGATTTTCTTTTGGATTTCACCGGAGACGCGCAACTGGCCGATGCTGTCTAGCATTTTCGGTATGCTGCCGATCTGGTGCGGGTAATCGCTGCCGGCGAGAATATGGTCTTCGCCGGCGAACGAAATCGCAAGCTCGATGGCGCGCGGGTCGAAATTGACTGTGTCGTAGTAGAAATACCTCTTTAGATAGACCGTGGGCGGCTGTGCGATATTCTGACGGCAATCGGCGAACGCGTGGTAGCCGCGGTCAAGCCGCTCGGCCAGGTAGGGAATCGCGCCGCCGAGATGTCCTAGGATCCAGCGGATTTGCGGGAAGCGCTCGACCACGCCGCTGAAAACGAGCCCTGAAGCCGCAAGTGTGGTGTCGCACAAAAAGCCCACGAGCGGCATCAGCCAGTAATCGAGCATGGCTTCAACGCCGACGGGATTCGTCGGGTGAATGAAGAGCACGGCTTCCAGCTCGTTTGCGACTTCATAGAGCCGCCAGAAACGCCGATCGTATAGCGCCACGCCGTTCACGTTGCTGAAGAGCATCGCGCCGGGGAATTTCAATTGCTCGACAGCTCTGCGGAATTCCCTCACCGAAGCCGCGGGATCATTGAGTGGAAGCGTCGCCAGCGCCGCGAATCGCCCGTGCTTGTCGGCGACCACTTGCGCGAATGCGTCATTCACCAGGCTGGCCAGACGCGCGGCCGCCGCGGGCTCTTCCACGTGCGTGCCCGGAGTCGTCAGCGTAATTACCTGCGTGTCCACACCCGCTTCGCGGAGCACCTGTTCGCGGTAATCAATGTCACGGTGGCCGGGCACGGCCACGTTGTAATCGCCCGGATAGTGCAGGCACGGATTGCCGGCAGCATCGCGGGTGATGCGAACGGTGCTCGGACCGCGCTCAAGCGCCTCGATATAGACCGGCGGGTAGTAATGATTGTGGACATCAATGACTCGCATCGGCATCAACACCTCCAGGGATTCGGCGCGACCACAGAAAGTACACAGGAACGCCCAGCAGCAGAAGGCCCAACCCTAAGGCGCTGCCACGCGGATCGGCTGCGGCCTGCGTGCACGCGATCCCAAGCGCAGCCACGATGAAAACCGCCGGCACAAATGGATAGCCGCGCTTCAGAAACACGGGATGATACTCTCCCCGCCGGCGCAGCACAAAAAGCCCCACGGCGAGCAGCGCAAAAAACAGCCATTCGGTGTAGACGACTCGAGTGAAAAGTTCGCGATAGCTGTTTGTTTCCACTAGAACACAAGACCAGAGTGCCTGTGCAACAATGGCAACATACGGCGTCTGGTACCGCGGATGCACCGCGCCCATCCAGCGAAAAATCAGCCCGTCCTGCGCCATCGCGTAATACACGCGCGGCCCGGCGAGAATGATGCCGTTCAGCGCTCCTGCAGCCGAGAGAATCACGAGTCCCGCGATCGCGCCACCGCCTCCTCTGCCCAACACGCGCTCGGTTGCTTCCGCGGCTACGCGCGTCGAATGCGCGACCTCGTTGATCGGCAAGACATATAAATATCCGACATTCAAGATGATGTAGCACGCCGTGACGATCAGCGCCCCCAAGAGGAGCGCGTGTGGAATCGTGCGTGCGGCTTCGCGCGTCTCGCCTGCCGCGTAGGTGACCATGTGCCAGCCGCCAAAGGCAAATAATCCCGCCGCGATGGCAAGCCCGTAAGAGTGAAAAGGGATTTGGTCTTGCGCGAGAGTTTGACTAGCGAATCCACGATGTGCGGGTCCACCGAACCAAAAGAAGAGAAACACCATCACGACGATCGCCGCAACCTTCGCGATGGTTAGCGTCAATTGCAGCGAGCTGCCGGGTTTGACCCCCAAGTAATTGATGCCCGATAGCAGCAATACCGCGCCGACGGCCAGCGCGCGGATGCCCGTCTCGCCGAGCGGCACAAAGTAGCCGACATAGCGCGCCAGGATCACTGCTATGGCCGCGATGATTCCAGAATGAATGCTCCAGAACATCGCCCAGCCCCATAAGAATCCAAGCGCCGGGGAAAAAATGCGCTTCAGAAAAATATAGACGCCGCCCGTCTGCGGGTAGACCGCCGCCAATTCGGCGCAGACAAGCGCTCCCCCAAACGTGAGAGCTCCTGCGCTCAGCCAGACGAGCAACAATCCGTGAAAAGACGGCACCAACCGGGTCATTTCCGAGGGCTGCACGAAAATCGAGGCGCCGAGAATAATGCCGACAACCATCGCCGTCGCATGGGAAAGCCCCATCGAGCGGCGCAGGGAAGAAGTCATAGAGTGGGGCGAAACGGCCGCGATTCTATCATGGCGGCAAGCCGGCTTTGCGAACTGTGTAAAAGCCGCCAGCGAGGGCGCTGCTTTCCACTCACCTTTACTGAGACCGATTCGTCGTGTCGCCTTGCTTGTCGCGCATAGGCTCCCGGCGTAGACTTGGCTGTTTAAGCAGGAGGTGTGTATGCCCCGAAACGTGCGTTGCGGTGCGATCCAGACGCGCTGCGAGTGGTCTCCCGAGAAGTACTCGCTCGAGCAGATCAAGAAAAAGATGATCGAGAAGCACGAAGACCTGATCGCTGCGGCAGCGAAACGCAAAGTGCAGATTCTCGGCTTGCAGGAACTATTCTACGGGCCGTATTTCTGCGCCGAGCAGGATGTGCGGTGGTACGAGCTAACCGAGCGCGTCCCCGATGGGCCCACTGTAACCTTGATGCAGAAAATTGCGAAGCGGCATCACATGGTAATTGTCGTTCCGGTCTACGAAGTGGACCTGCCGGGTCTCTACTACAACACGGCTGCCGTGATTGACGCCGATGGCCGCTACCTCGGCAAGTATCGCAAGCATCACATCCCGCACTGCCATCCCGGCTTCTGGGAAAAGTTCTATTTCACGCCGGGCAATGCCGGTTATCCGGTGTTCGAAACGAAATTTGCCCGCGTCGGCGTGTACATCTGCTATGACCGTCATTTCCCCGAGGGCGCGCGGATTTTGGGCTTGAACGGCGCGGAAATCGTCTTCAACCCCTCCGCGACGGTTGCCGGGTTGAGCGAGTACCTATGGGAGCTGGAGCAGCCGGCACATGCCGTCGCGAATGGATATTTTGTCGCCGCAATCAATCGCGTTGGCACGGAGCAGCCCTGGCAAATGGGCGAATTCTACGGCAAGAGCTACTTCTGCAATCCACGCGGCAAAATCGTCGCGCAGGCTAGCCGCGATAAGGACGAGCTCGTCGTCGCCGACCTGAATCTCGACGAGATTGAGCAGGTCCGCACGGTGTGGCAGTTCTATCGCGACCGGCGCCCCGAGAGCTACGGCGAGATCACGCGAACAGTCACGCCGGGCGCCGTCCAGGCCGCAGACTAGAGCCTTCTTTCGATGACGGAATCGCCGCAAGCTACCCGGTCCGCTGCGGGACATTCTGCCGAAGGCGCCGCGCAGCCCCTCGAAACCAGTTGGCTCTATAACGAAGATCTCGCCCCGATCCCGATGGGCCGGCGCACCTGGGGCACCTACAACTACGCCGCGCTGTGGGTGACGATGAGCGTGAACATTCCCACCTACATGCTCGCGAGCAGCATGATTGCCGGGGGAATGAACTGGAAGCAGGCGATCTTCACGGTATTCCTCGGCAACGTTCTCGTGCTCGTTCCTATGCTGTTGAATGCGCACGCGGGCGCGCGCTACGGCATTCCATTCCCGATTTTCGCGCGCTCATCGTTTGGCGTGCTGGGCGCGAACGTCCCGGCGATTCTGCGCGCGCTGGTGGCGTGCGGCTGGTTTGGAATTCAGACGTGGATTGGCGGCCAAGCCATCAGCGCGATGATCGCCGCCGCATTTCCGGCTTGGAATAAGTTTTCGCTCGGGTTGCCGGTGTGTTTCATCGGCTTCTGGCTGATCCATGTGATCGTAATCTTGCGCGGCATTCGCATGGTGCGTTTTCTGCAAGGCGTCTCCGCACCCTTCCTGCTCGGCTTGGGTCTACTGCTCTTGTTTTGGGCGCGCAACCGCGCAGGCGGTTTTGGACCGATGCTCAACACGCCCTCAAGATTTCAGAGCTTTGGCGAATTCTTTCGGTTTTTCATCCCGTCGCTTACCGGAGTGGTGGGATTCTGGGCCACCGTCGCGCTGAATATCCCGGACTTTACGCGGTACGCCAAGAGCCAGCGCGCTCAGATCCTCGGCCAGGCACTGGGCTTGCCGACCACCATGACGCTCTACGCCTTTATCGGCGTTGCCGTCACGAGCGCGACGACGATCATTTTCGGGCGAGCGTTGTGGAATCCCGTGGACGTATTGAGCCGGCTCGGCAATCCAGTTGCGGTGATCGTCGCGATGATTGCGTTGCTGATTGCGACGCTCAACGTCAATATCGCCGCCAACGTCGTTTCGCCGGCCAATGACTTTTCGAATCTTTCTCCGCGCAGAATCAGCTTCCGCACCGGGGGGCTGATCACATGCGTGCTCAGCATCGTGGTTTTTCAGCCTTGGAAGCTGCTGGCCAACTACAGCAACTATGTTTTTGGCTGGCTGGTGGGTTATTCGGGCTTTCTCGGGCCGATTGCCGGTGTGCTGATTTGCGATTACTTTGTGATTCGCAAGAAAATCATCGTGACCAGCGATCTCTATCACCGGGGCGGATTCTACGAATTCTCAAGGGGATTTCACTGGAAGGCAATCGGCGCGCTGGCTGCCGGCGCTGCGGTCGCGTTTATGGGTCTGGCGTATTCCCCGTTGCGCGTTCTCTATAACTACGCCTGGTTTGTCGGTTTCGCGGTCAGTTTTGCGGTCTATTATTTTGCGATGCTGTCCGAGAGCTCCGAAGATGCGCCCGCGCGGTGACGCGTGCGCAGCGCATTAGCGCGAAGCGCCTGCCGTTGGCGGCGCGCATTCTCCGGCTGCGCCCAATTGCTTGGCGCGGTCCTTCCAGCTCATTGGCGGTAATCCGTTGTCTACTTGTTTCATTGTGATGCAATTCTCCACCGGACATACCAGCGCGCACAAATTGCACCCAACGCACTCGTCGTTCATGATGCGCGGCACGTGCACTCCCTTGCCGTTCGCGTTGTGCTTGCCGTTGCCCGCCACGTTGTAAGGCTCGATGCACTGGTGCGCGCCGTCCTCGCACGCGATGTAACAAAGTTGGCAGCCGATGCACAGCTCGCGGTTGATGTCAGCAATGATCTTGTAATTCAGGTCCAGGTCGCCCCAATCCATCACGTTCGGCAACGCGCGCCCGCGAAAATCCCCAATCGTGCGGTAACCGTGGCCGTCCATATATTGCGCGAGCCCGTCAGCCATGTCCTCCACGATACGGAAGCCGTAGTGCATCGCGGCGGTACACACCTGCACGGTGGATGCCCCGCACGCAATGTGCTCGGCGGCGTCGCTCCAATTGCCGATGCCGCCAATTCCGCAGACCGGAATCCGAACTTTCTTTGCAACGCTTGAAACCAGATGCAGCGCGATCGGCCTTACCGCAGGGCCGCAATAGCCTCCGTGCGAAGACTTGCCTGCCACGATGGGCCGCGGCGCAAATGTTTCCAAGTCCACGCCCATCAGCGAATTGATGGTATTGATCAGGCTCACCGCATCCGCGCCGCCGCGCTCGGCGGCTTCGGCGATTCGACTGATGTCCGTCACATTGGGCGTCAGCTTCACGATCACCGGAGTGCGTGCTGCTTCTTTCACCCAGCTTGTGATCATCTCCGTGTAATCGGGCACCTGCCCCACCGCCGCACCCATGCCGCGTTCGCTCATGCCATGGGGACAGCCAAAATTCAATTCGAGTGCGTCTGAGCCGGCATCCTCCGCGCGGCGGACAAAATCGTGCCATGTTTCCCGTTTCGTTTCGACCATCAGTGACGCGATCACCAGATTTTTCGGATAGTGCTTCTTGACCGCCGCGATTTCGCGGAAGTTGTCTTCAATGGGACGGTCGCTGATGAGCTCGATGTTGTTGAACCCTATTACTTTCGCGCCGTTGTAGTCCATCGCTCCATAGCGTGAACTCACGTTGACGATCGGTTCGCCAATCGTTTTCCAGACGGCGCCTCCCCAACCGGCGTCGAACGCACGCATCACTTGCTCAGCCGTGTTCGTGGGCGGACCGCTCGCCAGCCAAAAAGGATTTGGCGATTCCAGACCGCAGAATTTCACTCGCAGATCGGCCATACTGTTCCTCCCATCTACGACGGATTCGTGCGAATCAAGCTTGTCGCGGGCTCAGGCCGCGCGGCTGGCCCAGCCACGAATCGATTCCGCGTGCCGCCGCCATTCCTTCCGCTACGGCGTCCACCACTTCCTTGCCGCCATTGGCGCAATCGCCCGCTGCGAAATACTTTGGATGGCCCGTTTGGTGCAGCTCATTGGTAACCACGGTGCCGTTCGCACGAAGCTCCAGGCCCGCAACCGCGCGGAGGAAATCGGTTGCCGGCTTTTGTCCGACGGCGCGAACAACCATATCCACCTCGAGGGTGAACTCACTGCCGGGTATTACCTCGGGTTCGCGTTTTCCTCGCGCGTGAGGCGCTCCGAGCCGTGTGCGCCTGCATTCCAATCCCGCGACCGCGCTATCCTGTCCGACGATCCGGACCGGCTGCGTCTGCCACAGAAAAACTACGCCGTCTTTTTTCGCAAGATCATACTCGTAGGGAAACGCCGACATTTCGCGCTCACTGCGGCGGTAAATCAGATACACCGTCTCCGCGCCGAGCCGCCGCGCTGCCGTGACCACATCAATCGCCGTATTGCCAGCGCCGATGCATGCCACACGCCGCCCGATTTCGACTTCGTGGAGCGGTTTGCTCTTCGTCTGTGCGATGAACTCGAGCGCGCCGTAGACGCCGCGCAGCTCCTCGCCAGGCAGCCGCAGCGCGGAGGTGTCTCCCAGGCCCACGCCAATGAAGATCGCGTCGAACTGTTTTTCCAGATCGGCGAAGGGGAAATCGCGACCCACCGCGGTCTCTTGGCGAAACTTTACGCCGAGCTGGCGCACGTACTCGACCTCACGCAAAGAATCCTTCGCGCGCGTCTTGTAGGCGGCGATACCGTAGGTGCCGAGGCCGCCGGCAAGCTCGTTCTTGTCAAAGATAGTAACGTCGTAGCCGCGCTGCGCCAGCTCTGCCGCAGAGGCCAGGGAAGCGGGTCCTGCGCCGACGCACGCGACGAGTTTCCCATTCGAGGCACCCGCGCGAAACAGCGCAATGTTGCGATCCAGCACATAGTCCACGGCGTGGCGCTGCAATCGTCCAATTTCGATCGGCTTTTCACCGCGCTCGTGCATCACGCACGCTCCCTCGCATAGCTCTTCGGTGGGGCAAACACGCCCGCAACTTTCGCCCAGGATGTTTGCGGAGAGAATCACTCGCGCGGAACCGCGCAGGTTGCCGGTGAATATCTTTTTGATGAACGCAGGCACATCAATGTGCGTTGGACAGGCTTGCGTGCAGGGCGCATCAAAACAGTAGAGGCAGCGCGTAGCTTCGACGAGTGCTTGTTGCTGCGTCATTCGCGGCGAGATATCCGCAAAGTTTCTCTCGTATTGTTCCGGGGTCAGCTTCGGCGCAATGTGTTGAAGGGACATGGCCACCTCCGCGGCCGCGCGGCAGCTTGGTCGCAACGCTTCCTAAATGAGCAGCCCGGTGGACATCGCGTCCACCGGGCCGCTTGCGAGCCGCATCGGCACGATTCTATCACCGCTCCGCTTTGTGGGAACAAATCCGCAGCGTTAGGCGCTGCGTAAGAAGGGGGCGCCGTTTGCGAGCGCTTCGAGCGTGCCTTACTCGACGCAGCAAAAACAGATAGTTGACAGAAGCAACTAAATGCTAGACGCTGTCACCGATAGAAAAGACCGCTCAAAGAGGCCCCCAACATGGCCGCTACACTGGATGGGCAAGCTATCGCGGTTCGTGCTTTTAATCGCTTTTACACCACGCAAATTGGAATCCTGAACGAAGGTGTCTACAAGAGCCCTTTTTCACTCACCGAGGTGCGTGTGCTTTATGAGTTGGCGCACCGCGGCAGGCCAACCGCAACCGAGTTGGCCAGAGACCTGGGTTTGGACGCAGGCTACCTCAGCCGAATCCTGCACCGCTTTCAGGAGCAAAGTCTCATTGAGAAGGAGACGTCAAAGTCCGATGGCCGTCAAAGCTTCCTGCAATTAAGCAGGAAGGGACGCTCGGCTTTTGCGCCACTCGAGGCGAGGTCGCAGTGCGAAGTGCGCGCCATGCTCGGCAAGTTATCCGGCGCAGGGCAGAAATCTCTTTTGGAGGCAATGCGCAGCATCGAACGGCTGCTCTCCTCACAGAAGGCAGCTGCTGCGGCCAACGCTCCTTACCTTCTGCGTTTTCACCAGCCGGGAGACATGGGTTGGGTTGTGCACCGGCACGGAGTGCTTTACGCGCAGGAATATGGCTACGACGAGCGATTCGAAGCGCTGGTCGCCGAGATCGTCGCGCATTTCATTCAGCACTTTGATTCAAAGCGCGAGCGTTGTTGGATTGCGGAGAAAGACGGAGAAATCGTTGGATCGGTATTTGTGGTGGGATATTCGAGGACGGTCGCCAAGTTGCGGCTGCTTTTGGTTGAGCCAAAGGCCCGCGGGTTTGGCATTGGGGCCCGATTGGTGAACGAATGCGTGCGCTTCGCGCGACAATGTCGCTATAAGAAGTTGGTGTTGTGGACGCAAAGTGATCTTTACGCCGCCCGCCACATCTATAAGGCGGAAGACTTCCGGATCGCCGGCAGGAAGCGGCACCACGATTTTGGGCCGCTGTGTGTTGCGGAAACGTGGGAATTAGCTCTGTAAACCTATAAGCTCTCCTCGGGCGGGAGATCCCGCGAGGAGAATTTACTTGAGTCCCACAGCTAAGCTCGAATCCGGTCCCCTGCAAGATCAGGTTGCGATTGTCACCGGCGGCGGCCGCGGGATTGGCCGCGCGCTGGCCCAGGCAATCGCGGCAGCCGGCGCACACGTCGCCGTGCTCGCGCGGTCGGCAAATGAATTGGCCGAAACGGTCTCTCTGATCGCGGGCGCCGGCGGCCGCGCCCGGGCATTTCCTCTCGATGTCACCGATGCCGAAAAAGTTCGCGCCACATTTGCCGAGATCGAGCGTTCGCTGGGCCCCGCGGATCTTCTCATCAACAATGCAGGCGTGCTCGGCCCGTTGGGGCCGTTCTGGGAAAACGATTTTGACGAATGGTGGCGCGCTATGGACGTCAATTTGCGCGGCCCGCTGCTCTGTACCCATGCGGCGCTGCCGGGAATGATTGCGCGCGGGCGTGGCCGAATCATTAATGTTGCTAGCGGCGCAGGCGCCATCCCGATCGCCCATTGCTCAGCGTATGTGGCGGGCAAAACGGCTCTCATTCGCTTCACGGAAAACGTGGCAATCGAAGCGAAGCCATATGGCGTCGCTGCATTTGCGATCAGCCCCGGCACCGTGCGCACTTCGCTGGCCGAGTATTCGTTGAACTCTGCGGCAGGACAGAAATGGCTTCCGTGGTTCAAGCGCATCTTCGATGAGGGCAAGAATGTTCCGGTGGAGCGTTCCGTTCAACTTGTGCTCGCGCTCGCTTCGGGCAAAGCGGACGTCTTGTCTGGACGATTTCTGGGCGTAAGCGACGATCTGGACGCCATCGTGCGCAGCGCTACGGAAGTGGAGAAGGACAACCTCTACTCTCTTCAAATCCACAAACTTGGCGAAGAAGCTCCCGCATACAACGCGATTCGAGCCTCGGCCGAACGCCTCTCTGGAACAGCCAAAAGGCCTGATCGTTTCACCAAGGGGCGGCAATCGGAATCGCGTGAGCCGTTTTGTGAATCAGACCGCCTTGCACGCGCCTCGCAGCCTGCCCTAAGATGCGACGTTCCGTGCATGCGCTTCAGTTCGTCCGTATTTTGAGGCTTGGCGAGGAATCCATGCGCTTTGACACCATCATCAAGAACGGCACCGTCGTCACCGCAACCGACACGTATGTGGCCGATGTGGGCATTGCCGGCGACAGAATTTCCGCGATCGCGCAGTCTCTGCCCATCGAGAATGCCGGCAAAGTAATTGACGCGGTTGGGCGCCTTGTCCTACCCGGCGGCATTGACGTCCACACCCACCTCGACATGCCCTTTGGCGGAACCACCAGCGCCGACGATTTCGAAACGGGCACTATCGCCGCGGCCCATGGCGGCACGACCACGCTTGTGGATTTCGCGATCCAGTACAAGGGACAAACGCTGCGGCAGGCGTTCGAAACCTGGATGAAGAAAGCCGAAGGCAAAGCCGTGGTGGACTATGCGTTCCATTGCATCATCACCGATTTGGGCGATGCGCAACTCGAGGAAATGGGCGAACTCATTCGCGAAGGCGTGAGCAGCTTCAAGTTGTTCATGGCTTATCCTGGCGTTTTCATGTTGGACGACGCGACGATTTTTCGGGCGATGTCGCAGGCCGCGAAATATGGCGGGCTGATCTGCATGCACGCGGGAAACGGCGGAGCGATAGACGTGATCGTCAAGCGCGCTCTGGCGGAAGGCAAGCGCGCTCCGAAATATCACGCGCTCACGCGTCCTACGACTGCCGAAGCGGAAGCGGTGTCGCGAGCGGTAGCGCTCGCGGAAATGGCCGGCGCGCCCGTCTACATCGTGCATCTCTCCTGCAACGAAGCGCTCGAAAAGGTTCGCGAGGCACGCGATCGGGGCCTGCCGGTCTACGCGGAAACCTGCCCACAATACCTCTATCTTTCGCTCGACAACTTCGATGTGCCGGGCTTCGAGGGGGCCAAGTACGTCTTCACACCGCCGCTGCGAGAAAAGTGGCACCAGGAGAAGCTGTGGCAGGGCTTAGCGCGGGATACGCTGCAGGTCGTCTCGACAGACCATTGTCCATTCTGTTTCAAAGAGCAGAAAGAGCTCGGCAAGGACGATTTCACGAAGATTCCGAACGGCGGCCCCGGCGTCGAGCATCGCCTCAGCCTGATCTACAGCGGCGGCGTGCACGGCAAGCGTTTCTCCGCGAATCGATTTGTGCAGTTGGTGTCTACGGCGCCGGCAAAGCTGTTTGGCCTCTACCCGCGCAAGGGGACGATTGCGGTCGGCTCGGATGCCGATCTGGTAATTTTTGATGCGGGCGAGAAGCACGTGATCAGCGCGAAGACCCATCACATGCGCGTGGACTATTCCATGTTTGAGGGCATCGAGGTGACCGGCGTTCCGAAGACCGTCATTTCGCGTGGCCGTGTCGTCATCGAAAAGGGCAAGTTTCAGGGACGCGCCGGAGCCGGCGAATTTCTCCGCAGGCAGACGTTTGCCGGTGCATAAGGACGTGCGCATGCGCGGCGCAATAGCGGCGATGGCGGGCGCTGTTCTTTGGGCGGCGGTGATGGCGGCGCAGAATCCGCCGGCGGCTTCCACGCTGCTCGTCGAAAACGACCGTGTGCACGTTTCGCAGGTGACGCTCCATCCCGGAGTGGCACCGCCTCCGGTCACCAGCGAAGACGTTCCGCTGTTGATCATCACGCTGAATGCGGATGCGCCTGCTCCTGCTCGAACTGCGAGCGTTCTCTCCGATCCTCCTTCCTGGAGTTTCGGCAGCGTTCAGTATCTTTCCACCCCTGGCGCAGCCACTTCGAAAGGCCGAGATAGCCACAAAGCTGTTCGCCAGATTTGGATCAAGCTGAAAGCGGCGTCTGCGTCTGTGCCATTCGTAAAGGACGCGGTGAGGCTCGATCCTGCGCACAATACCGTGGTATTCGAAAACGATCGTGTTCGGGTGGTGCATCTCCATTTTCCACCGGGCGAGTCCGGGCCGGTGGTGGATAAGCGCGCGCGAGTGATCGCAGTGCTCACCAATTCGCACGCGGTCGTGACCCGGCCTGACGGCACCACTGCGGTGCGAGACGGCAAGGCCGGCGCAGTTTCGTACAGCAATGGCGGCAGCCAGGCGACGCTCAATGCAGGCTCAACGCTGCTCGAAAACGTTGTCGTCGAACTGAAGAGCAAGTGAGCGTTGAAGTTGGCTTCGTTCGCGTGTCGGCGAGGCCGAAGAGCACTTTGGATACGTTATAATCTACGTGGAGGCATTGAACTTGGCTACGACAACAACTACATCGGCGCACCACGCGAGCGAGGCTCGCGGCCCGTTCCGGAATGAACTGGTGCTCGATTTCAGCAAGGAAGAAAATGCCCGGCACATGCGCGATGGCATTGAAAAGGTGCGCAAGGAATTGGGGCGCGAATATCCGCTGGTGATTGGCGGCGAGCACGTCACCACAACGGAAAAAATCAAGTCGGTGAATCCTGCGAAACCTTCCGAGGTCGTCGGCATACACCAAAAGTCTGGTGCTTCTCACGTCGAGCCCGCCATGAAGGCGGCGCTTGCCGCGTTTGAGACCTGGAGCCGCAAATCCATGGCGGAGCGCGCCGAACTGATCTTTCGCGCCGCAGACGCGATCCGCACGCGGCGTTTCGAACTCGACGCCTGGCTGGTTTTCGAAGTGGCCAAGAACTGGGCCGAGGCAGACGCGGACATCTGCGAAACGATTGACTTCCTCGAGTTCTACGGCCGCGAAGCGCTGCGGCTGGCGCATGCGGAGCCGCTGGTGCAATTGCCCGGCGAGCGCGACACGCTGCACTACATTCCTCTTGGCGTTGGCGCGGTGATCCCTCCGTGGAATTTTCCGGCCGCGATCATGGCCGGGATGACGGCTGCGGCCATCGTCTGCGGGAATACGGTTATATTGAAACCATCGAGCGATTCACCGACGATCGCGGCGAAATTCGTCGAGTTGCTCGAAGATTGCGGGATGCCGGCCGGCGTGGTGAACTTCTGCCCCGGCGCCGGGGCCACATTCGGCAACGCCATCGTAACGCACTCGAAGACGCGATTCATCGCCTTCACCGGCTCGCGCGATGTAGGTCTCGATATTCACGAACGCGCCGCCAAGCCGCAAAAGGGCCAGATGTGGATCAAACGCACGATTCTGGAAATGGGCGGCAAAGACGCCATCATCGTGGATGCCGAGGCGGACGTGGATGCCGCGGTGGAAGGCGTCGCGGTTTCCGCATTCGGGTTTCAGGGACAGAAATGTTCGGCGTGTTCGCGCGCGATCGTGGACCAGAAGGTTTATGACGAGTTTGTCCAGAAGCTGAAAGCTCGCGTCGAGAAAATCCAAGTGGGCGACCCTGTAGAGAACCGCTATGTGTCGGCGGTGATCAACGAAACGGCGATGAAGATGATCCTCGACTACATCGAGGCCGGGAAGAAAGAAGGGCGCCTGATCACGGGCGGCTCGCGCGACGTCAAGGCGGGCGAAGGCTATTTCGTTCAACCCACGGTGATCGCCGACATCGCTCCGAACGCGCGCATCGCGCAGGAAGAAATTTTCGGCCCGGTGCTCGCCGTGATCAAAGCGAAGAACTTTGACGACGCGCTCGCCATTGCCAACGGTACAGATTACGGCCTGACCGGCGCCGTTTACACGAAGTCACCCGAGAAGATCGAACGAGCCAAACACGAATTCCACGTCGGCAATCTTTATATCAACCGCAAATGCACCGGAGCGATGGTGGGCGCGCATCCATTCGGCGGGTTCAATATGTCCGGCACCGATTCGAAGGCGGGCGGGCCGGATTATCTCTACCTCTTTACCCAGGTAAAATCGGTGGGGCAGAAGGTTTAGCTGAGCGTTTCCCCGGCGGCTTAACGCTTGCCAGGAGAAGCTGGTCCCCCGATGCTGCGGCGCGATGGAGCCAACCCGGCCCTACCGCTGTGACGCTTTCCACGAAGCGTAGTAGAGCGAGGCGTCGGGTGTGAAGCCGCGATGCTGCGGCGTCCAGCCAACGCGGCTCCGGGCCTTGCCTGAATCCACGTGTTGGTCGAGCGCGAGGCATTCCGCGAAATCACCCATTTTTTGTGCGGCCTGCGCCACGGGTATAAAGCGGACACCAGCGGTGTTGCCGGCGGCTCTTGCAGCCGCCGCGGCCATTTCCCCCACGGTCTCGCGCGAGTTATCTACGAGATCAAAAACTTCGCCGGACGCTCCACTCTCGGCGATCAGCCGGTAGCCCACGGCCAGATCGCACACATGGACGAGCGCCCAGTGATTGCGGCCTCCTATGACATCGAGCGCCTGGCCGCTGCTCGCGCCACCGAACCAAATTCCGGTGAGCCCGCCCTCCTTGCCATACACACAGCCCGGACGAATCACGATTCCGCGCATACTATGTGCGTTCAGCGCAAGCTGCTCGGCCGCCGGACGCCAAGCCACAAGCCTCGCCGGCTTCAGCGGCGCCGTTTCATCCACGTATTCGCAATTCGTGTCTCCATGCACCCACACGCCGCTGGTGTAGATCAGGGTTTTCGGCTGCGCGCCGGTATTCCCCGTCGAGATCAGCGCTTCCAATGTTTTGCGGTCCATCTCGGCTGGCGCTGCCGGGTCCGAAGCGGCGTGGATCAGGACCGAGCAAGCGGTAGCGGCCTTCAAGTAGCTGCCCGGCTCTTCCATGGCGCCAATCACCGGACGGATTTCATTGTGAAGCAGAGGCTGCGCCTTTACGGCTGAGCGCGCCAATCCCCACACTTCATGGCCGGCGCGGCGAAATTCCAGCGCGACGTTGAAGCCGATGTATCCGGTCGCTCCCGTTACGAAGACTCTCATGTTCTCCTCTAAATGCTTCTAGCCCGAGACTCCCCAAAGGGTCTCGGGCTAGAGGCTGCCTTAGTCACGCTGTAATTCTACGCTCTTCTACTGATCCTTCCAGTTCGGGATGCGCCCCGGCGTATGAGGTACACCCGCGGCATCGAGCTGCTTTTCGAATTTCGCCAGGTCCACTTCCACGAGTTCGTGCAGTTTTGTCTGTACAGGCGCGAATAGCTCGCCCGCGACTTTGTAGTCATTGAGCTGCGTGCCGATCGGTTTCGAAGTGGCGTCGGCGAGACCGCCTGAAACTTTGCCGATGCGTTGCAGAATCGAAGGCGGGGTCTCTTCCTGGAATTGCCGCGCGATTCGATCACCGCTCAACGCCAGAATGATCTCGGCGTCGCGGCGCTCAAGGTCGTCTGCAGTCTTCAGCAGGGAAGGATCGGCACTTGGCATTGCCGCAAGCGCGCGCTTAATGTCGGCGAGGCCCGTTTGCGTGGTGTTGGCGACATCAACGGCCGCCGATACCGCGGCCTGGAGCTTCGCCACCTTCTGCGCGAAGGCCATCAAAGCGGCGTGGTCGTCTGCTGAGATTGGGCGGATGCCATCCGCGACGACAGCGAATTCCACCGGCCCGGCGAGCTCAGAAGTCTTTCCATCTGCTTCGAGGGCCATGCTGACTTTGTACTTGCCCGGCATAACGAGAGGCCCCTCGGCGGGGCCGCCACCGAAGAAGCCGCCACCACCGCCGCGTCCACCTTGCGCGGTACCGAGCGGTATGCTGGCGGGCGCCGAGTGCAAATCCCATTCGACGCGGCGCATACCTGTTGCCGTAGGGGCGGTGACACGCCGCACGGCATGTCCGACTGCGTCCGTAATCGTGAAGATGAGCTGCGGCGCTTGCTCTTCTTCCTCGGCGCGCAGCTCTTCGAGTGTTGGATAGGTGGTCTTGCCGCCATTGCGCTCGGCTTCACGCTCTTCCGCCAGACGCTTGGCGCGTTTTGTCTGTGGCGCTTGCTTTACCTCATAGGTGATCAGCGCTCCCATCGGCGGATTCTCGCCGGTAAAGAACGAATCGCCCTGATCCGCTTTGCCGCCGCCGCCGAACGGGGTGGAGGGAATATAAAGCCATGCATCACGCACGGGGAAAATCTCAGCGGCTTTCGCGCTAGCTTGCTCCGCGGAGCGTAGCGGCGTGTAGTCATCGAGCACATAGATGCTGCGGCCAAATGTGCCGACCACCAGATCCCCCATCTGTTTCTGGATCGCCAGATCGCGCACGGCGATTGTCGGCAAGCCGTTGCGGAGGCGCGTCCACTTACCGCCGCCGTTGGTTGTGAAATAGAGCCCGAACTCAGTACCCGCAAAGATCAGGTTCGGATTCACGGGGTCCTCGGCGATGGCCATCACCGGACCGTTTTCGGGCAGATCGCTGGCGATCGAAGTCCAGCTCTTTCCCGCATCGGTGCTTTTCAGAATGTGCGGCTTGAAATCTTCATTCTGGTGGCCGTCGAAGGAGGCGTAGACGGTATTCGCATCGTGCTGCGATGCGAAGATGCGCGAGACATAGGTCATGTCCGGCACGTCGGGAAACGTCTCGAGCCTTCGCCAGTGCGAGCCACCATCTTCGGTAACGTTGATCACGCAGTCGTCCGTACCGGCGTAGATCAAACCTTCTTTCTTGGGCGACTCGCTGATCGCCGTGACATTGCCAAATTGTGCTGTGGACGTATTTTTCGCAACGGCTTCGGGCGGCCAGACTTTGCCCATGATCGGCAACGAGTTGCGGTTCACGTGGCGAGTGAGATCGCCACTGATCGCCTTCCATGAGTCGCCGCGATCGTCGCTGCGGTAGAGTTTGTTCGAAGCAAAATAGAGCCGCGTGTGCGAGTGCGGACTCACGACGATGGGCGCGTCCCAATCCCAGCGCAGCGGAGCTTCACCGGGAGCCGGCGTGGGCACGATGTCTACGCGCTCGCCGGTGCGGCGATCGAAACGGACCAGATTGCCTTCCTGCAACTCCGCGTAAACCGTGTTTGGATCTTCGGGATCAACAGCCGAGTGAAAACCGTCGCCGCCCTGAGTGTTGAACCAGTCCGCATTCACGATGCCGGAAGCGCTGCGAGTGCGAGCCGGTCCGCCCACGCTCGAGTTGTCCTGCGTGCCGCCGTAGACGTGGTAAAACGGCGCGTCGGTATCGGCGACGACGTCATAGAATTGCCCGAGCGGCAAATTTGCCTTGTAGTCCCATGTCTCGCCGCGGCTGTAACTCTCGTAAAGCCCGCCGTCGCAGCCGACCATCACGTGCTCGGTGTCATCCGGGTCAATCCACACCACGTGGTTGTCCACGTGCTTGCTGCGCGTGTTCCAGGGAACCATCGTGTGGCCGCCGTCGTCAGAGGTCATGATCAACGTGTCCATAACGTAAATTCGTTCTGGATTCTTCGGATCGGCGAAGATCGTGCCGTAGTACATCGGCGCGGAGCTGAAGAAGTCGTTGTGCTTTTCCCACGTTTCGCCGCGGTCTTTCGAAACGAAGACGCCGCCCTGCCGGCTTGCGGCTTCAACCACGGCGTAGACGAGCTTCGGGTCGGCGGGTGTCACTGCTATCCCGACGCGTCCCAGGTCGCCCTGCGGCAGACCAGATGTCACTTTGCGCCAGGTCGCGCCCGCGTCGGTGGATTTGTAGATGGCCGAGTCGGGTCCGCCGTCAATCAGAGTCCACTGGCGGCGTTCGCGCTGGTATGCGGTGGCGTAGATGGTGTCCGGATTATCCGGGGCGAACGCCGCATCGGAAACGCCGGTCCATTCATTGATCGAGAGAATGTTTTTCCAGGTCTTGCCGCCGTCGGTGGTCTTGAAGATCCCGCGGTCACCGCCGCTGCCCCACAGCGGACCTTGCGCCGCAACGTACACCACATCGGAGTTGCGCGGATCAATCAGCACGCGCGCGATGTGCTCGGAATGCTGCAGGCCCATGTTTTTCCACGTGTGGCCGTCGTCGTCCGAGCGGTAAACGCCATCGCCATAACTCACGCTGCGCTGACTGTTGTTTTCGCCAGTGCCCACCCAGATGACGGATGAGTTTTTCGGATCAATCGCTACGTAGCCGATTGAGTAGGAACCCTGGTCGTCAAAGACTGGCGTGAACGTGACGCCGCCATCGTTGGTGCGCCACACGCCGCCCGAAGCCACGCCGATGAAGTAGTGCCGCTTGTTGGTCAGATCCACCGCGATGGATTGCACGCGCCCCGAAATCATTGCCGGACCGATCAAGCGCATATGCAGTGCGGCATATTGGCCGCCGCCGCGGCCTTCGCCGCCGGGTCCGCCGCCACGCCGGCCGCCGCCCTGGCCTCCAGCTTGCTGCGCCGCATCCGGCGCTTGCGCCTCTTGCCGTCCACTACTCTGACCAGGTAACCGCTGCGCCAACGCAACAATCACCAATACGAGCAGGGCACTATATAGGGACCGGCGAACTGGCAGAGACATCTTCGAAAATGGCGCAAAGCCGCGGCGATCTGAACTCAAGGCATTCACCTCATCGTGTGTGGATCATGGTGGGCACAATCGAACTACTACCGCCCATCGGAGTCACCGATGGTATCGCAGACGCGCTTCGGCGTCGCGTGGTTTCAGTTGGGTAGTAATTCATTTTGAGATTTAGCGCCCCTGCCCGCCGATGCGCCAGTAGGCCGAGGAAAGAAAAACTCGTGCCTGAGTGGCCATCGCGTGTACCTTACCGCCGTAGAGGACGCATTTGGAGCGGATACTGACTATGCGTGCCGGTAAGGTTGTCAGACAAACGATTGAGGTAGCGACATGAGTTATGTCCGGCGCGTAATCGTGGTAGGGTTTGCGACCGAGATTGTTCTGTCGCAATTCTTGTCGGCGCTGGTACCGGAGCGGCAATTATTTGGCAAGATGTGATTGCCTCCGGAACGTTGGTAGAAATTCAAAAGCAGTACCCGGAACTTCAGAAGTCTGCTAACGCTGCCTATGATGGTGCAGCAGCCGCTAAATCGGCTGCCGATATCGCGGCCACTGCGCTTCACTTGGATCAAAGGGCGTGGATAGGCGTTCAACGTGGCGATTTTAAGTGGAAGGTTAACGACGAAATGGCCTTTCCGTCGCGAGTAATCAATTGGGGTAAGACCCCAGCGATGCATGTGGAATTGGTTGCTACGTCCACCGTAATGAACACTCAAGATACCCCGGCGTTTATTTACACACCGGGAACTGGACATCCAACAATGCATAGCAGAGTCGCTATCTTGTTTGGCTCTGAGAGAGACCTCCTTACTTTCAATATTCCTGTTTATAAGAAGGGAACGCGCTCCGGAGAGATTCTTAAGCTGACCCCACAGTTGCTTACCGACATGCAATCTGGAACTGCCTATGTCCTCGTACATGGCCGCGTAACTTATGAAGACTTTTTTGGCATAAGCCATTGGATCAACTTTTGCAGTATTTACCCCGAACCCAGTCAGGCCATCCCCCAACTTACGAACGGACAAGCCATTTGCATCGCTTATAACGGGATGGATAAGAACAAATAGCAATAGACAGGCTAAGAGGCTCCATCCATACCAGTGGCGGCTCAATTTAAGACACCACCCAGTAGCGCGCGGCATTGACAACACACTCCCGCGTCGCACATCCTTAGCTCCCAACTCTCCGCGCTGGAGCTGAGCCCATGCCCAACCATTCCGAGCAGGAACGTCTGTCCGCGCTGCTGCAGGAAAATCGCAAGTTCCCGCCGCCGGCTGAGTTCCGCAAGCAGGCGAACCAGTCCGATCCGGAACTTTACGAGCGCGCGCGGCGCGATCCCGAGGGATTCTGGGCTGCCGAAGCGAAGCGGTTGGATTGGTTCGAGCCTTACAAGACGGTACTCGAATGGAAAGCGCCTTGGGCGAAGTGGTTTCTCGGCGGCAAGCTCAACGTGACCTACAACTGCGTGGACCGGCACGCGGCCTCTGACCGCCGCAACAAGGCCGCCCTGGTCTGGGAAGGCGAGCCCGGCGATTCGCGCGTGCTCACGTTCGGCATGCTCGAACGCGAGGTCAATCGCTTCGCCAACGTGCTGAAGTCACTCGGCGTGAAAAAGGGCGACCGCATCGCGATCTACATGGGAATGATTCCCGAACTGCCCATTGCGATGCTGGCTTGCGCGAAGATCGGGGCGCCGCACAGCATGATCTTCGGCGGGTTTTCAGCGGAAGCGCTTCGCGAGCGCATCAACGACACGAAAGCGAAGATCGTCATCACGGCCGATGGCGCGTGGCGGCGAGGCGCGGTGGTTCCGCTGAAGGCCAGCGTGGACGAGGCGCTAAAAGAAACTCCGACGATCGAGAAGGTGATCGTTGTCGAACGCGTGGCGCACCTCGCTCCCGCGGCACAGGCGAACATGCAGCCTGGGCGCGACATTTGGTGGCATGAGGCCGTCGCGAACGCGTCCGACAAATGTCCTGCGGAGCCCATGGATGCCGAGGACATGCTTTTCATTTTGTACACGAGCGGGACGACCGGAAAACCGAAGGGAATTGTCCACACTACGGCAGGCTACCTGCTTGGAGCCAGCACCACGCACCGGTATGTGTTTGACCTGAAGGAGCGCGACGTCTATTGGTGCACCGCCGATATCGGCTGGGTCACAGGGCATTCCTACATTGTTTACGGTCCGCTCGCCAACGGCTGCACCACTGTGCTCTACGAAGGCTCGCCTGATTACCCGGATCGCGGCCGTTTCTGGTCCATCGTGGATAAGTATGCCGTCAATATTTTGTACACCGCGCCGACAGCGATCCGCACGTTTATGCGCTGGGGCGCCGAATGGCCCGAAAAGCATGATCTTTCTTCGCTGCGCTTGTTGGGCACAGTGGGCGAGCCGATCAATCCCGAGGCGTGGATCTGGTATCACCTGAACATCGGGCACGAGCGCTGCCCCATTGTGGATACCTGGTGGCAAACGGAAACCGGTTCAATTCTGATCACGCCGTTGCCGGGAATCGTCGCGACGAAACCGGGCTCGGCCACGCGCCCTTTCCCGGGAATCGAGGCGCAGGTGGTGGACGCGCAGGGCAACGAAGTCGGGCCGGGAGCGGGCGGCTACCTGGTGCTCACGAAGCCGTGGCCTTCGATGCTGCGCACGATTTACGGGGACCCTGAGCGCTACGTGCGGGAGTATTGGTCGCGCTATCCCGGACACTACTTCACGGGTGACGGCTGCAAGATAGATGAAGAGGGGTATTACTGGCTGCTGGGCCGTGTGGACGACGTGATGAACGTGGCCGGACACCGCATCTCGACCTACGAGGTGGAAAGCGCGCTGGTGGATCACGCGTCGGTTGCCGAGGCGGCCGTGATTGGCCGAAGCCATGAAGTGAAAGGGCAGGGCATCTCGGCGTTCGTCACGCTGAAAGAATCCGCGCACCCGAGCGACGCGCTCAAAGAGGAGCTGCGCCAGCACGTCGGAAAGAAAATCGGCGCCATTGCGCGTCCCGACGATATTTTCTTTACCTCGGAGCTGCCGAAGACCCGTAGCGCGAAGATCATGCGCCGCTTGCTGCGCGATATCGCCGAGGGCCGCGTCCTGGGCGATGTCACTACCCTCGCGGACCCGGCGGTGATCTCCAAGCTCAAGTCGCAATACGAGGATGAAGGCTGAGGGCAAGGGCGCTTGATTGACGGTTCTACTGGGCCGAGCCTAAGATTCAAACTGTATATGAGTCAAAGTTTCCAACCTGGGCGCAATGGTGGTTCGCGCGCTGTGTCGCCGGATGATGCGGCACGGGGCGCACTCGCGGATACGCTTGGCCGGCCGCTGAATAATTTGCGGCTTTCGGTTACGGACCGCTGCAATCTCCGTTGCCGCTACTGCATGCCGGACGAAGATTACGTCTGGCTGCCGCGCGAAGAACTGCTCACCTTTGAAGAGATCGGCACGCTGGTTTCTGTGTTCACAGACCTGGGCGTGACGCGCGTACGCCTGACCGGAGGCGAGCCGCTATTGCGGCGCGATCTGCCGGTGCTCGTGTGGATGCTTGCAGCGAATCCGCGGCTTCGCGATCTGGCGCTCACGACGAACGGCGTGTTGCTGGCTCAGCAGGCCGCAGCACTGCGGGCCGCCGGCCTCGGACGTGTCACGATCAGCCTTGACACGCTGCAGCCAAAGCGATTCGAGGAACTGGTGCGGCGCGATGCACATGCCGATGTGCTGAAGGGAATTGACGCGGCGCAGCAAGCCGGGTTCCAAGGCACCAAGATTGACGCCGTGATTTTGCGCGGCTTCAACGACGACGAAATTGCCGACCTGCTGGAATTCGGCCTCGCTCACGAAGCTGAGGTGCGCTTCATCGAGTACATGGACGTGGGCGGCGCGACGGATTGGTCGGCCGCGCAGGTATTCTCCCGGAGGGAGATGCTGGCAGCGCTCGAGAAGCGCTATGGCCACATCGAGCCCCTTGTCAGCGAGTCCGCAGAAGCGTCGAGCGCGCCCGCCGAGCGCTTTCGCCTCGCGGATGGCACGATCTTCGGCATCATTGCGTCTACGACCGCACCATTTTGCCGCCATTGCGACCGCAGCCGGTTGACCGCCGATGGCCTTTGGTATTTGTGCCTTTACGCGAGCAGCGGCACCGATCTGCGGCGCCTGCTCCGCAGCGGCGCTCCGCAAGGGGAAATCGCGTATACAATTTCACGCATCTGGGCATCTCGCACGGACCGTGGCGCGGAAGAACGCGCCGCGCAGCCCGCACGCGGGGTTCTGGTCGCCATCGAGCAACTGCGGCAGGATCCGCACCTCGAAATGCACACCCGCGGCGGATAGTCGAGGTGGCTGGCCCGCGCAACCTCGAGTTTCGTTCGCGCACGGCAATCACGCCCATGCGAAATCGCAGCGAAGACCTGACGCAAGTGGTTGAATGGCAGGATGGGCGCGTGCGCCGGGTGGAAGACGCGGTCGCCGGCGAAGAGCCTCTCGAGATTCGCATCGGGCGGCGTTCTGTCGCGGTTACGATGCGCACGCCCGGTGACGATGCCGACCTCGCCGCGGGTCTTCTTTTCACCGAAGGGATCGTCGAAAGCACAGACCAGCTTGCATCGCTGGACGTGCCGCGTCGTTCGAACAACATAATTCGCGCGCGGCTTGCCCGCGGCACGAAGCTTGATCTGGCCCGCGTGCGGCGCAACATCGCGGCGAATTCGAGCTGCGGCGTTTGCGGCAAGGTTTCTATTGATGCCGTCTATTCGCACGCACTGCACGCGCCCAATCCAGCCTTTCGATTTTCCGCGGACCTGCTCTGTACGCTGCCGGACAAAGCGCGCGCGGCGCAGACCGTCTTCGGGCGCACAGGTGGATTGCATGCGGCGGCGCTCTTTGATGTTTCCGGCGAACTGCTGATTCTGCGCGAGGATATTGGACGCCACAACGCCGTGGACAAAGTCATCGGCTGGGGGCTGCTCGCCAAGCGCCTGCCGCTTGCGGAAAATGTGCTGTTGGTCAGCGGCCGCGGCGGATTCGAGATTATCCAGAAAGCCGCCATCGCCGGGATCCCGGTGGTGGCCTGCATCTCGGCGCCATCGAGCCTGGCCGTGCAGCTTGCGCGAAGGATGCGGCTCACGCTCGTAGGGTTCTTGCGCGGGCGGCGATTCGTGCTTTATTCGGGCGAGGAGCGGCTGTTATCGCCCGAAGCTTTCGAGGTAGGGGCGCCGCTTGCAGCGTCCTCGGACGGCAAACTCGAGAATCAACACCAGGGAGCAGCAAGCAGCGCCCCTACGAAGACTAATCGTTGAAGGCGGGTTCAGTGCTAGATGTCTCGCCCGTCCATCTGATCGCGCGCCGCGACGTAATCTTCCCAGCTATTGAGGTTGCGAAAGAGCGACCTATCGGGCGAGAACTTGTGCCACTGGGTTTCCGGGATTCTTTCCAGTTTCAGCCCAGCGATAGCGTCCGTCACCTTTCGTACGCCTCGCGTGAGCGCAGCACGTAGCGTTGCAGCGCATTCTGTTTTGTATGCCGCGCAAAGGGGTTCGAGGTCACGGGCCGACTCCGGCACCACGGCGTCCGCTGAACCATTGCCAAGGGCAACGGCGCGTTCGCACAGCCACGTGAGCCATTCGGGCGTGAGAAATGGCATATCGCAAGCGAGGATCAGACACCACGGCGACCGCGACGCTTCCAAAGCTGTCACGATGCCTCCCAGGGGACCCTCTCCCGGCCAACGGTCGGCCAGAGCCGGCAACCCTAAGTGCGAGTACCGCTGCGGTTCGCCTATCAGCGTGACGGAAGCGGCGAGCGGTTCGAGCAATTCCGCGGCACGTGTAAGCAGCGGCTTACCCGCGATCTCGAGTAGCCCTTTGTCGCGGCCCATGCGCGAACTCTTGCCACCGGCAAGCACAAAGCCTTCGATTTGTGGGAAGCGTGGCACGAATCTCCTACAAGTCTCTCTCGCATTGCGACAGAGAAAGACCGCAACTCCGCGGGCTTGCGTTATACAATCCGGCGCCGCCTTGAATGCGACGCCACGGACTATAATCGAACAGTGCTGAGTCTCGATCAAGCGCGCGAAACAATGCTGGCGACGCTATCCGCGCTCCACGCGGAAACTGTCGCTCTTCCCGATGCACTCGGACGAGTGGTGTCCGGCGACATTATTTCGCGGGAAGACGTCGTTCCGTTTGCGCGCTCGGCCATGGACGGCTTTGCCGTGCGAGCGGCGGACACGATGGGAGCGTCGCCTGAGCATCGGATTGAACTTGGCATTGCGGGCAGCTCCTACGCAGAGGCAGGCCGGGCCGAACTTTCTTCGCGCGCCGCGATCGCGATTTCCACCGGCGCGCCAATGCCCGCTGGCGCCGACGCCGTGATCCCTATCGAGCGCGTGGAACATTCCGGCCACAGCATTCGAATTTCTGCGTCCACGTCGCCGGGGGATTGTGTATTTCCTCCTGCCGAGGACGTCCAACGTGGCGACCGGCTGATTGCTCGCGGCGAAGTGGTGGGCGCCGCGACGGTGTCACTTCTGGCGTTCGCCGGCCACGCCCAGATTTACGTGTACAAGCGCCCTCGTGTGAGCGTTCTCGCCACGGGCAATGAATTGGTAGACATCAGCGCAACGCCGCAGCATGGCCAGATCCGAAATAGCAACGCGCCCGGCCTCATGGCATTAGCCGCAGAATCCGGCGCACTTGCGCGCTTCGTGGGCGTCGCGCGGGATGAGCCGGCGGCGCTGCGAGCATTGCTCGAATCGGCTTGCGCGGACACCGATTTGATCGTCACCACCGGGGGCGCGTCGCGCGGCGAGCGCGATTATGTGAAGGAGGCATTGATCGAACTGGGCGCCGAAATGCACTTTCGGGAGGTGGCCATGCGGCCGGGTCGTCCCGTGGGTTTCGCGACGTGGCGTGGCGTGCCGGTCTGCGTTCTGCCTGGGAATCCCGCGGCGGCATTTGTTTGCTTCCAACTCTTTGTTCGTCCGGCGCTGTTCTTGCTGGCAGGCCGCATGAATGTGAGAAGGCCGCGGTTGCGCGCGCGGTTGCGCGATCGTATTCACGGACGGCCCGGAATGGAATATGTGGTGTTCGCCAGCGCAGCCTTGTGCGACGAAGGCCTCGAAGTAGCGCCGTTGCCGAATCAGTGTTCCGCGCTGGTGAGAACGGCTGCGGAGGCGAACGCGTTCATCTACGTGCCCGAGGAAAGCGCTGAATTGCGGCCCGGCGCGACGGTTGATGTCGAGATCCTGGATTGGTCGAGCGTGGCCGGTCGAGGAGCGAACGAGCGCGCGGCGACGGGCGTGCGTTCAGAAAAGCCGCAGATCCACAGACCTGCCCCACAGTAAATCTTGTCCTGCGATGCTGAAACCCAATCTGTTCGCTAAATCGGCAGAGAGCGCACTTCCGCCCGTGTCTGGATCACACGCAGAATGGTTTCGCGGGTGATCATGCCCACCACGTGCGGCGTTGGCTCCGTTTGAAGCACCGGCATTTGATTCACGTCTTCTGTCTGCATGCGGTCGAGGATCTTCAAGACCGGTTCGTCAGGTGCGGCCCAGCGCATGCGGTCGAGTGGCATCATCGCCGCCTGTACGGACGTGACGTTCCAATCTTCGCGCGGCACATGGCTGAGTGCGTGCACGCTGATCAAGCCGCTCAATTGGCTCTGCGTAACCACCAGATGGCAGCGGCGCCCGGTTCGCAGCACTTCCTGGCCGTAATCCTCGAGTGAAATGTCGCGTGGCACGTAAGGCAGATCAAGCGACATCACGTCTACCGCGCGTAATCCTGCCAAAGATTCGCGCATGGCCACCTGCGCATAGCTTTCTTGCGCCGCCGTCAGCAGAAACCAGCCAATGAAGGCCACCCACAGACCGCCAGTCCAGTCTCCGCGCAAGGCGTCCCAGGCGCCGAAGCCGATCATGCCGTAGGCCACTACGCGTCCCGCACCCGACGCAATTCGGGTGGAGCGCACGTAATTCCCGGTGATGCCCCAGGCCGCCGCTCGCAGAAGCCGCCCGCCATCGAGCGGGAATCCGGGCACGAGATTAAACGTCGCCAAAATCACGTTGATCCAAGCCAGCCAGCCCACCAGCGCCGAAAACATTTCGTTGCCAGGAAGCCCTCGCCCGAGCGCCCAAAACACGCCCGCCAGCAAGAAACTCGACAACGGACCGGCAATCGCAATATTGAATTCTTGGAGCGCGCTCTCAGGCTCACGCCCGATGCTGGCCAATCCGCCGAACACGAAAAGCGTAATTCGCGTAACCGGAATCTTGTAGTGCAGCGCCACGACGCTGTGGGAGAGCTCATGGAAGACCACAGAACCAAAAAACAGAAGGCTGGTGAGAATGCCGAGCACCCAGTGTTGTTCAGTGGACCATTGGGGATGCTCTTCCGAGAACTGCGTCGCCAGGGACATCGTAAGCAGCAGGAAGATGATGAACCAACTGATATGCAGGTAGATCGGGATTCCCAGAACGCGGCCAATCTTCAGCCCTGAGCTCCGGGGCATGGGCACGGCAATCCTCCGACGCGGGTGACACCCCATTATACGCGTTCGCGCGGTCTCGACGACCGCGGCTGGCCGCAAAGCTAAACCGCGTTAAATCAGCCACATCGTGTGCCCGCCAACACGCTCGGCAGTGGTTCGGCTTCCTGCAAGATGCTTGCTTCCAATGACATGGCGGTTGGTCGACAGGATGCCTTGTTCCTATGACGAGGATGAGGGCGCATGACGCGCAAGGCAAATGGAAGGAACGCAACATGGAAACGTTGATGGCCGGGACCGCGATCTTTGAGGTTTTTCTGGCGTCGGTGGGCATGGCCGCGCTGCTCGCGACGCTGGCGCTGCGTGGCGCGTTTTGGATGATGCACAGCGCGGGGATTGGCCGCCAGCCAACCTTGCGCCTCCCGGCCTGCCCCGTGCGAGGCGCCGCACGTTCGGCCGGCAGATTGACGCCCGTGCCGGTGAGATCGGTTCACAGGCTTGGCTGAACGGAATTCGCCGGCGGCCGATCACGTACTCGACCGAAGTGATCGCGCGCGCCCGGCAAGTAACTGACAAGGAGAACGATCATGCTGCTTCTGAAGTACCTCTTGATGATGGCGGGACTTGCGCTGTTTGGCAGCGCGGCAGGCGTAGTCGGTTACGACGTGTGGGTGGCCACGCAGCTTCAGCGGCTGTTGCGGCGGCACAACGATCCCGCGGATGCCGCGACGGGTGAGGCAAGCCGCTCAACGGAATTATCCGGCGCGAGCGCGGCGCCTCGCCCGCTTCGCGCCCAGCTGGCCGGAAAGATCTTCGGTTTGGGTTTGGCGCTGCTGCTCTTCGGCGCCAGCGTCGTGGTGATCCCGGATGGGTACGCGGGCGTGCGCATCAGCCAGGTGTCCGGCGTGTTGCCGCAAACACTATATCCGGGCCTTCACCTGGTGGTTCCTCTGGTGCAGCGGATTGAGACATATGACGTTCGCGAGGATCTCTACCAAACCTCGGCCGTAGCATCCATCCTGCACAAAGGCGGCGAATTGCTCACCGTACAGGCGCGGGAAGGTTTGACGCTGGGAGTGGGCGTGGCCGTGCGTTACCGCCTCGATCCGCAAAAACTGGCTTACGTTCACGACAATGTGCCGCAGCCGGTGCAGCATGAAGTCGTCGAGCCGGTCGTCTCCAGTATCTTGCGTGACGTCGCGGCGAGCTACGTGGTCCGCGACATTTTCAGCACGCGACGCGACGAGTTCCGCCAGCGTGCCGCAGACGCAATCACGCAGCGCCTGGCCGCCGACGGCATCGTGGTAAAGGAAGTGATGCTGCGCGACATCCAGCTTCCCGCCGAATACGCCAAAGGGCTCGAAGGGCTACTGCTGAAGGAGCAGGAGAGCGAGCAGATGGGCTTCGAGACAGAAATGAAGCAGAAGGAAGTCAAGATCGCCGAACTCGAGGGCGAAGCACAGAAGACTCGCGATATCAAGCAAGCCGAAGCTGCGGCGCAGGTGCACGTGCTCCAAGCCAAAGCCGAATCGGACGCGATGCAGTACACCTTGCCTCTAAAGCAGAAACAGATCGAGCAGACGAGGCTTGAATCCACCGCTCGCAAAGAAGCCACGATTCAGAATGCCGAAGCGGCAGCGCAATCGAAAATCATTGATAGCAAGGCCGAACTCGAACGCCGCAACTTGCTCACGCAGGCGGATGCCAATCACATCCGCGTCACTGCGGCAGCGGATTCCGAGCGCATGAATCTCGAGGCAGCGGCCCTCAAGTCCAATCCGATGCTGATCCAGAAGATCATCGCGGAGCGGCTCTCCGACAAACTGCAAATCATCATGGTGCCGACGGACGGGAAGAACTTCTTCGCGGGCGATGTGCTGCGCTCCGCCTTTTCGGCCACCCAGACGCCCGATCCGGAGAGCGACACACCGAAAACCGACCCGCCTGGAGTGCGGCATCCGAATCAGTAATGACGAGTTCCGCCGGCAAATTCCCTTGCAAGCGGCTCGCAGCCGACTCGCCGTCCCGGACCAAGGTTACGGATAGCAGCGAGGCGAGATGCTCCGCCGGTGGCTCGGCAAGAAAACACGAAACGCCCCGCGGCCGACTGCATGCGGCCACGGGGCGCAAGTGTGATTACGCCAGCGAAGCGTTCACTCTTCGCGCAAGGCTACCAGCGGATCCACACGCGTGGCGCGGCGCGCGGGAACGTAACAGGCCACAAGCGCGACCGCGATCAGCAGCAGCGACACGGCGCTAAACGTGACCGGGTCGGCGGCACCAATCCGGAAAAGGAGGTTGCGCATGAAGCGCGTGACCCCAAACGAGAGAGCCAGTCCGACCGCCAACCCGATGCCGACCAGCGCAAGCCCCTGGCGCATTACCAGCCGCAGAACGTCCCTGCTTTGGGCTCCGAGCGCCATGCGGATGCCGATTTCGTTTGTGCGTTGGCTGACGGCGTAGGAGATGACACCGTAAACACCGACAACGGCCAGGAGCAAACACAAACCTCCCAGCGACGCCGCGAACGTGGCGCCCATGCGGATGAGAAAAAATCCATTCGGACCCCCGAGAGATTCCTGCATGGTCGTAACGCCAAAGACAGGCAGATTCGGATCGAGATCACGGGCAGCGCCCTCGATCGAAACGGCCAGAGTGGTTGGTGGCACAGAGGTGCGCACCTGCAGAACGCGCAACGAAGAATATCTCTGCGTCAGCGGCACGTAAAAATACGGCTGCTGATCCTCGAGGAGCCAGTTGTATTTTCCATTGCGCGCGACACCTACGACCTCGACCATCGGCGCATCAGCGGCTCCAAAACGGAAATGGTGGCCCAGCGGGTTCTCGCCAGGCCAGAGGCGTTCGGCCATTTTCTCGTTAACGATAGCGACCGGCGCGGAATGCTCTTGGTCCTGTGCGGTAAAGGTGCGGCCGTACAAGATCGGAATGCCGAGGACGCGGAAATAATCCTCATCCACGCGATTGAGACCGATTCCCGGGCCCGAGCGGTCGTTGGGCGCCTGCCCTTCCTTCCACACCCTGGCGCTGTCATTGTTGGTGCCCATGGGCACGGAGTAGGCGAAGGTAGCGCCCTCGACGGCGGGCATCCCGATGACGCGCTCCTTCCACTCCCGGAAAAAGGAGGTGCCGCGCTCTTCGTCATAACCGAGCTGGGACGGATCGAAATTGAGATTCAGCAAGGAATCAGCTCGAAAACCCAGATCCATTTTCGATGCGACCTGCAGGCTCCGCAGGAACAGGCCGGCCGCGATCAGCACGACCAGCGATCCCGCAACCTGAGCGACTACGAGCGCACTGCGCCCGCGATTGTGGATCCCTCCGCTGCCGGCGTCCGACCGGCCGCCCTCGCGAAGCATGGTGTTCAAATCCATTCTCGACGCCCGCCACGCTGGAGCCACGCCGACCAGCACCGCGCAAACAGCCACGATGGCGCCGAGGCAGGCAAACACACGCCAGTCAAAGCTGAAGTCAAAATGGACCGGAATGTCGCCGGGCACTCGAATCGAGCTGATCAGACGAGAGAGGCCCGCGCCCAGCACACCTCCGGCAAACCCGCCGAGGATAGACAGCAGCAAGCTCTCGGTGAGCAATGGAGCAGCACGGTTCCCTGGCCGCTGTTGTGGGGTTCGGTGGGATCGCTCGTGCGGTTTAGATGACGCCGGCGTAAGCCAATGCTGGATCGAGGCGCGCGCCGGGCATATGCTAGTATTGGATTTATACCTTGTGAATCGCCGATTCGCGGCGCGTGCGCGCGCTCTCATCCCCGCAATTTTTTCCCTAATTTTATGGGTTACGGTGAGTCCATGCGCCGGCGCCGATACGGCGATGACCGAGGCGGCTCGCGAACTCGCCCGCAGATTGTCCGCAGAGCTTAGTCCCAAGCAAAGCTTGCATTTGGAGTTTCGCGACCTTAGCGATACACCGGCGGCGGATCTGAGCGAGGCGCGCCGCGCGTTTGAGGACGAGCTGACTTCTCGAGGGTTCCGTCTGCTGGCGGATGTCACCCCAAATGACTCCGTCCGCGTATCGCTGTCGCAGGATTCGCAGGAGCGCCTGTGGGTCGCAGAATTCGCGCGCGATGGCAAAGCTGCGGTCGCGATCGTGGATTTCGCTTTCGCCTCGCCAGGATCGGTTCCGCGCCCGGCGCCCATTTCCATACAAAGGCAGTTTGTATTCGACCAATTGGAGCCGGTATTCGACTTCGCATTGGCGGGCCCTCCGGCGGATGCAAGCAGCCCACTGTTGGTATTGGGGCCGGCTGGAGTGGTTTTGTTTCGCTACAACAAGAATCAATGGCAGATGCAGACGAGCGTTTCGCTGTCACAGGAAAAGCCGCTGCCGCGCGATGCTCAGGGACAGCTTACGCTTACTTCAGAGGGTTTCGAGGCGCACGTCGCGGACATCTACTGCACGGGCAACGCGGCGAACATGGCGGCTATGCAATGCGGCGCGAACGCGCAAAGCGTGTGGCGCATCACCGGGCCTAACAACAGCGCGGTTACCGCGCTTCCCGCCAGCGGAAAGAACTGGTTCGACTGGGGGGCCCTCGCCGACGCGCCAGCGGGCGAATCGAAGCGTCCGGCATTTTTCTCTTTGGCGGCGCTGTCTTCGAATGGGAAGACGCTTTGGGTGGCGGCCGGCCTTGATGGCACAACGCGAGTGTATGCCGGGGCCTCCGCTGAGCCGCTCACCAGCTTTTCCGGTTGGGGCTCGACGCTTGCCGGAATCCGATCGAACTGCGGCAATGGGTGGCAAATCCTGGCCACACGCGCTGCGGATTACACAGCCCCTGACGCCGTGCAAGCTTATCAGTGGACCGGCAACGAATTCCGGCCCGCCGGCGCGGCCATTGAATTCGACGGGCCGATCGTTGCATTGCGGGCAAGCATGGATTTGAGCGTTTCGCGCGCGGTGGTTCACAATTTGCAAACGGGCTTTTATGAAGGTTACACACTCACTCTGTCTTGCGGCCGCTAGCGCGCTCTTGCTGGTGGGCGCGGCTACAACTTACTCGCGGGCAGCGACGCGCCCTCGTTATGGAGGCACGTTGCGCGTGGAGATGAGCGCGCGCGTCAATTCGATGGACCCGCGCGATTGGTACTTGGGCGCTGCCGATTCTGATGCGGCTGAGCGGCTGCTGACCCTAGTCTTTGATCGCCTTGTGGAACTGGACGATGCCGGCCGGGCAGAGCCGGCATTGGCGATTGCGTGGCAGCACGATGCCAACTCTACGCACTGGCAATTCTTGCTGCGCGACGGTGTGAAGTTTCACGACGGCACGCGGTTAACGCCTGAGCTTGCCGTTGCAGCGCTAGAAGCGGAAGGTGGCGGCCGCTGGCACGTCGCCCCCGCGGACCACGCCGTTTCGTTTACGTACACGGAGCCACACCCGGACTTGGCCGGCGAGCTCGCATCCGGTCGCAGCTTCATCTTTCGCCCTGCAGGCGACACCGTCATTGGGACCGGAGCGTTTCGAATCGTGGAATGGCAAGCGCAGCAGCGTTTGGTTCTCGCCGCGAGCGATGACAACTGGGCGGGGCGGCCATTCCTGGATCGTATCGAAGTTCGCCTGGGCATCGCGGCGCAGCAGCAAATCGTTGATCTCGAACTAGGTAAGACTGAGGTAGCCGAACTTGCGCCGAATCTGGTGCGGCGGGCCGAGCAATCCGGTGCGCGCGTTTCGGTTTCCTCGCCGCTGGAGCTGATGGCGTTGGTCTTTGCGCCGAACCGATCCGCCGTGCAGGATCCTCGCGTCACCCAAGAGCTTTCATTCAGCGTGGATCGCTCGGCCATCGTAAACGTTCTATTGCAGCACGAGGGCGAACCTGCCGGAAGCCTGCTGCCGCAGTGGCTTTCCGGCTATGCGTTCACTTTTTCGGCCGGCCCGGACCTGGCGCGCGCCAAGCAACTGCGCGGACAGGTTTCGGGAGTCCAGGCGTTGACTCTGGTCTATGATGGCGCAGATGCGGTTGCGATGCAGGTGGCACAACGCGTAGCGGTGAATGCTCGCGATGCGGGGATTAATGTGACGGTGGCCGCGGAAAATCGCGGCGGGAGTGATGCTGGTTCAAAAGCCGATGCGCGGTTGATGCGCCTTCGATTTGTGCCGCCCGGCGCGCAGCAGGCGCTGGCTGCACTTTTCGCGCAGATCGAGCTTTCCACGGCGGATGCTCCTCGGGTTCTCGATTCGCCGCAACAGCGCTATGCAGCGGAACGCGCGGCGATTGATAATGGAACTGTGATTCCTCTGGCGTTTGTGCCCGAGGTTTACGCGGTGAATTCCGCCGTAAAGGATTGGCTGATCCCGCGTTGGGGCGGCTGGAATCTGGGCGGGACCTGGCTCGACCAGACCGCGCACGCGGCCACTGGCGCCAAGAGCAATACACCTTGAGTTTTCGCTTCAAACTCGTGCTGGTGTTCACGCTGACGGTCGTCGCCGCAGTGACGCTCGTGACCTGGGGCGTTTCCACCTACACAGCGAAAGCGTTTCAGGCGCTCGAGCAAAAGCAGTCTGAGGCGCTGGTGGATCAGTTCAAGGGCGAATACAAGCAGCGCGCCGATGAAGTCGTTAACCGTGTGCAGGGAATCGCCGACGCCCAGGCTACCGTGAGCATGGCGATTGATGTTGCGCGAAACCCCTCCGACGCATCGCTCTATGTAGAAGACGCCACCGGATTGGCGCGATCGCATCGGCTGACCTTTCTGGATCTGGTTGCCGACGATGGCGCGCTGATCTCGTCGAAGGAATGGCCCGCTCGCTTTGGTTACAAAGTGGAATGGGTAGCCGCCGGCGGCGCGCAATGGAATGACAATCCTGCGTTCTTGAACCGCGTCGAGCTTCCGGATGGCGTGGCGCTCTCGCTTTCGGCCGTTCGCACAGTGCTGATCGGCGATAAGAAGCTCTTCATCGTCGGTGGTGAGCCCCTCGACAAGGAATTTCTCCAGACGCTTGTGCTGTTGCCGGGCATGCGCGCTCTCTTTTACACAAACCTTCAGCCGGATTTTCAGGCCAGCGCGCTGATTGATTCGGATGGCCCCGCACAGCAGGCCGACCGGCTCTCCGCATTTATCGAGCAGGTATGCCATCAATCCGCGCAAAGCGACCGCACCATCCAGTGGACTTCCGATCCTGCCAGCGCGGAAAGCTTCCACGCGATTCCACTGAAGGGCCGCCAGGGACAGGTGCTGGGCGTGCTACTGGTCGGCAGTTCGCGCGCGGATCAGGTGAAGCTGACCAGCTTCATTCGCGCGCTCGGGATTCTGGTGGGCGGCGCGGGCATCGCCTTGGGCGTGCTGCTGAGCTTGTGGCTGGCGGCGCGAATCTCACGGCCCATTGCGCGCTTATCGGAAGGGGCGCGCGAAGTTGCCGCGGGCGATTGGAACACGCGCGTGGATATTCGCTCGCACGACGAGATCGGCCAGCTCGCCACGAATTTCAACGATATGGCGCGTCAACTAGCATCGCAGCGCGATCGCCTGGTGCAATCCGAGCGTGTGGCCGCGTGGCGCGAACTCGCGCGGCGGCTGGCGCACGAGCTGAAGAATCCGCTTTTCCCGCTCCAGCTCACGATTGAAAACCTGCAACGGGCGCGGCAGCAAACTCCGGAACAATTCGACGAAGTTTTCGCCGAGTCCACGGCAACGCTGCGGACAGAGCTCGAAAATCTGAAGACCGTGATCGCCCGCTTTAGCGATTTTGCGAAGATGCCCACGCCGCAGTTGCAGTCCGTCAACTTGAACGAATCGGTGCGTAGCGCCGTGCGGCTCTATGACGCGCAGTTCACTGCCATGGGACGGCCTCCGATCACGCCGGAACTCTATCTCGATGAAAACATTCCGCTAATCCAGGCCGATCCCGATCTGCTGCACCGCGCGTTCAGCAATCTGGTGCTCAATTCGCTTGACGCCATGCCGGGTGGCGGCACACTGACGGTCCGCACCGGCCAGAAAGATGGGTCTGTGCGCGTGGAGATTTCCGATACTGGCGCCGGCCTCGCCCCGGAAGAATGCGAGCGGCTCTTCACGCCCTACTACACCACGAAGCGACACGGAACCGGGCTTGGCTTGGCTGTGGTGCAATCCATCGTGAGCGACCATCAGGGCAAAATCTCGGTCGAAAGTACGCCCGGATCGGGCGCGACGTTCCGCATTGAGCTCCCCGTTCGGCCGCGCGATATGAACGGCACTGGCGCAGCCGGCGACAATTCGCCGGGCTAGCCCCGGCCCGGAAATATCTTGGCACCCAAAGCAAACCTCCTCGTCGTAGACGACGATCCAAACACGCTGGCCTCTCTGGCGCGCGCATTCCGCCTCGCCGGCTACGAGGCAACGGTGTGCGACAACGCCGCCCGCGCTCTCGAGCTAGCCAAAGCCGGGCGCTTCGATCTGATTTTCTCCGATGTCGTGATGCCCGGCCGCGACGGCTTGGCCCTGCTTGAGGACTTCAAGAACGCGGGCATCGGAACTCCCGTCGTTATGGTCTCCGGCCAGGCCAATATTGAAATGGCCGTGCGCGCCACGCGGCTGGGTGCGGTGGACTTCCTCGAAAAGCCGCTCTCGACGGAAAAGCTGATCGTAACCGTCGAAAATGTCCTAAAGCTTTCGCGGCTCGAACTCGAGAATCGCGAGCTCAAGCACCGGCTGGGCAAGCACGAAATTGTCTGGCAAGGGCCGGTGATGGAACGGCTGATGGCGCAGATCCGGCGAGTGGCCGCCAGCGAAACGCGGGTGTGCATCCTAGGCGAAACAGGGACCGGCAAGGAGCTCGTCGCGCGAACACTGCATGAGCAGAGCGCGCGCCGTGCGGGGCCTTTCGTGACGCTGAATTGCGCGGCCGTGCCGGCGGAACTGATCGAATCGGAGCTCTTTGGCCACGAGAAGGGCGCGTTCACCGGGGCTGGCGCGAGGCACCTCGGGAAGTTTGAGCAGGCCCACGGCGGCACGCTTTTCCTCGATGAAATTGGAGATATGCCGCTCCCGATGCAGGCCAAGCTGCTGCGCGTCCTGGAAGAAGGGGAAGTGGAGCGCGTGGGCGGCGATCAACCCGTCAAAGTGGATGCCCGGGTAATCGTAGCCACGCACCGACACCTGGAGGATTTGGTCCGCCAGAATGCCTTTCGGCAGGATCTGTTCCATCGAATCTACGTTTTTCCGGTGGCTTTGCCTGCGTTGCGTGAGCGGATGGACGACATTCCCTCACTCACGCAGCATTTCGCGCGCCAGGTCGCGGCGCAAAATGGCTGGAAGGAAAAGGCGTTCGCACCGGACGCTTACGAAACGTTGCAGCGCTATGCGTGGCCGGGAAATGTGCGCGAGCTGCGCAACGTCGTGGAGCGCCTGCTGCTGCTCGCCAGCGGTGAATTGGTCACGGCCGAAGACGTCCGCATCGCGCTGCCGCAGTTGAGCGCGGCCGGTTCAGCGCAGGGCGCTGCTGGAGCGGGTGCGAGCGGATCGCTGGCCGAACGCGTTGAAGCGTTCGAGAAGGAAGTCTTGCTGCGAGAGCTCAAGCAGAATGGCTATCACATGACGAACGTGGCAAAGGCCTTAGGGCTCGAACGCAGCCATCTTTACAAGAAGTGCCAGCAGCTTGGCATTGATCTGCGGGATTTGAGAAAGACAGAGTAGCTCCGGGCTCCCGCCTCGCCGTCGCTGGGCGGCATGCGACCGGCTCAAGGAGAAGGTTCAGCGCGCCGCGGCTGAGGTCACCTGCAGTTCCGCCGTCGCTTATTGCTCCGAGCCTGACGGGCCGCTTGGCGCCGCAGCCGGTGCGGCTGGCGGCTTCCTCACCGCGAAGTAGCTTCGTCCGAAAGCCGCCTGCGTGCTTCCCGCAACGATGGCAACCGCCTGCACCGTGTAGGAACCGAGCGGAAGTTTATCAAGAGGGATGCTGATGCGGAACGACGCCGTGCGCGTTTTCGCGTTCACCTCTGTTGGTTCAACCATCGCCGTGGTGTTGGACTGTTTCCCTCCCTGAAAGAAGACGAGTCCCGCCCGAAGGTTTGCCGGATCGCTGTTCGCGGGCAGATACGCCTGGAAGAAAACGTAGAGCGTCTGTTGTCCCGTGAAAACGCCGGTCACGTTGGGCACGATGCGCTCGCCATTTAGCTCTAGCGGAGAGTCCTTCATGCGCGCGTCCACGCCCAGCGCCTTGCGCTGCACTTCCGCTGTTTTCTGCACCTGCACAATCTGGTTGGACAACATCACAGTACTGAGGCTGAGCCGATTCGGAGTCGGAGGCGGCAGCAGGAGGTCCTGTTCGAACGTACCGACGCGCCCGCTTGCGTTTTCGCGGGCCAGAAACTTCAGGTGATATTTTCCGGGGCTGAGCAGGAAGCCGCCTTGATAAACCATCGCTTGCTGCTGCACTTGCTGGAAGCGTTCCGTGTCGAGCCGGACGGTCATGGTATCGCGCAGCGAACTGGCCACGCGTTTCGACGTCGAATCGGTGACTTCGGCCAGAAAATCAAACTGCGCCTCGCGACTCCCGCGTTTTTCCGCCCACTGCAAAGCGCTCGAGGCGAGCTTCGCGGAAATCGGCACGAAGACTTGCCCGTTCGGCATTCGGAATTCCGCCGTTTGTAAGGCGATGGGCAGTTCCACCAGCGGCGTGGTGGAGGCCATGGCATCGTCAAGCTGCTTCTCGCGGTCTTCCGTGCTGTAGATGCCCCAATCCTTGGGAGCGTAGTAGCCTTCGCGGAATTTGACGTGTCCGCCGGGGACGTTGACCAACTTCACGCGCACGCGGCGGTACCGGCCGTCGCGCTTGACGTTCGTGCTGTAGTAGTTCAGCAGGTAGTAGCCGGTGTTCTCGTCTTCGACCTCCCGGAAAATCTTGCCGAAGTCGCCCTGATCGAAGAAGGCCTTGCCACCTGTATCTTCTGCAAGCGTCGCGAGCGTGTCGCGCGATTCCTGCCGCGACTGCACTTGTTGGAAGACTGCGGCGCCGCTAAAGGAGGATGTCCCTGTGGCCATCCCCGTGCTCGCATCGCCGCCGGGAGTTTCCGCCAGCAGCCCGCGTGCATCCACGGAGTAGAGCGACACATTGTTGCGGTTGGCCGCGTTCGTGGACGCTTGCAACTGCGAACGGTTCTCCTCGCCCGTCTGCGTGATGCCGCCGGTGAATTGTAGTACGGCTTTTTTGCCCGGAATCGAGCCCAGCATGTTGCAGAGCGATTCCACGGCGGCGAGCTTTAGGTCCGTATTGAAGATGTTGAACTCGGTATCGTCGGCGGTGAACGCGGCGCCATTGTCTTCGGTGACCGAATCGTCGCCTGCCGCTGCCGAGGCAGACGCCAGACCAGCAAGTTGCGAGTCTTTGCCGGGAATCAGAGACGCGATCGCCTTCAGGAGGTCGTCGCGATCGTTCGTGAAATCCACGTTCACGCGCAAGGTGCTGCCAAACGACACAATTCCCACCAGATCGGCTGGGCTCATCTGCTCGTGCACGAATTTCTTCGCCGCGTCGGTGGCGCGGATCAGGTCTTCCGGCTGCAACGAGCTCATGTCGAAGTAAAGAATCATCATGCGGTGCTCGCGCACGATTGGACGAAGGGTTTCGGGGTTGTTGGCCTGCTGCAGCGAAACGACCGTGGGCGTGGACTCGTCTTTCTTCGCCGTTTCGATGGCCTCGACGTCGAAGTAATCCACTGCATCTACTTTCTGCGTTTTGTCGTCTTCATATACTTCGAAATTCTCGCGCTTCAGGCCCTTGATGGGCTTGCCGTCTTTGTCGGTGACGGTCGTGTCAATCTGCACTAGATCGGTGTATGCGCGGATTGTATTCTTCCCGGCTTGCGCGTTGTTGGGCGGAGGCGGTGGCGGCGACTGCTGCGGATTCACCTTCGGCGGCGCGCTCTGCGGCGGCGATTGTTGCTGTTGCTGCTGTTGCTGCTGTTGTTGCGCCGGCGCGACGGGGATCAACAGCGACGCGCCGGCGACTACCGTCAACAGGCGCTGCAGCCAAAAAAAAGAGTGAAGCTCGCTTCGCATTTCCATTCTCCTGGAATCCAAGGCCCTAGAAATTGAACCGCACCACCATGTCCATTGTACGCATGGACGCTGCGCTCACAACGCTGCCGAAATTTGGGCTGCCAAAAAGGGTGTTCAGTCCAGTGAAGTTCGCGTGGTTGAGAACATTGTTCACTTCCCACCGCAAATCCAGCCTTGCTCGCCCATCCCGGCCCATGGTGACGGTGCGCGCAATCTGCGTGTTCCACGTGATCATACGCGGACCCTCGATCGTATCGCGGCCGCCATCGCCATACTCACCGGAAGGCGGCGCCGCAAAACCGGCCGTATTGAAGAAGACCAGCGGTGTGCGCTCGCTGTACGGCAGATTGGGATTAGCCAACTGGTCGGGCCGTGTTGAGAAATTTCCGCCCGAGCCGCTGAAATCCGCGGTGCCCGAATTGTACTGCGCCGTGAACGGCAGGCCCGTTTGGAAACCGGCGTTACCGCTCAATCGCCAATTGCTCAGCAACTTGTCCTCCCAGCCGCTGTGCGCCCATTTCTTGCGTTCGCCAAACGGCAACTCGTACGTATACGTGCCGCGAATCGTATGGCGGATGTCGAACGTGGAAAGCCCGCGCTCGAGATCAAACAACGGAAATTGCTGCACTACGGTAGCCGTATGGCCGCCGATGCTGCTGGCATCGTCAATAGACTTGCCGTACGCATAGCGCACGTTGAACGTCATTCCATTGTGCATGCGGCGGATCAAGTTTGCTTGTAACGCGTGATAAATCGAATTCGCGCCATAGGTGTCGTAGGTGAATCCGTTCGCATTTGCGATGGTGCCGGTCTCGGACGAAACGCCGGGCGGCAGGCGATTGGGCGCCGTCAACAAATCGAGATCGGTGCCTTTTGTGCCCTGGTAGGTGAGATTCCACATCAAGCCCTCGAAAATCTGGCTCTCCAGACCCAAATTCCAGATCTGCACGTATCCATTGCGATAGTTCGGGTTCACGGCCACAGTATTTGTATTCGTGGTGCACTGCGTGCTCGTGACGCCTTGGCACGGAAAGCCATCGGCGAGCGTGAGGATCTGGCTGGCCGTGGTTGCATTGGTTGCCGCCACGGCCCAAGGAGGCTGATTCGCAAGCTCCTGGGCCAGCGTGTTGTAGATCGAGCTGTTGTAAAACATCGCGTAGCCGCTGCGCACCGTCAGCGCGTGTGTTCCGCTAAACATTTTGCCCGGCACGCGCCAGGCCAGCGCCAGCCTCGGCGCGAAATCATGCCAATCCGGACGAATCAGCGAGTCCGGCAACGACCCGCTGTATGGCGCCGTTTCACCCGGGGTGACCACAGCCGTGCTTGTGAAGGTCGAGTTCACGTCGAGGTCGGCAAGGTGCCCGTATAGCTCCGTAGGCGGCGTCACACTTTCCCAACGCAGGCCGTACGTCAGCGTGAGGCTTGGCCTAATATGCCAATCGTCCGTGGCATAGCCGACAAGGCCCCAGTTACGTAGATAGATGCTCGAACTGCCAAACTGCTCGTTCGTGGATTGCGGCAGGCCCAGCAGGAAATCGGCCAGCGGCGAGCCTGTTCCAGCCACCGCGCCCATTACTCCCGTGGCGGGATTGGGTGCAAGCTGCTCGGTCAGGTATCCGGTAAACGTGAAGGTGCCCAGCGGATCAGGATCGGAGTAAGTGTTCACCTGCAAACGCCGTACTTGCACGCCGATGTGCAGCGTGTGCTTTGGCAACGAATAGGTAAGCGTGTCGCCGAAGATGTATGTCTGGTTGCGGTGCAACGCGGGTACCGGATCATTCAGTCCTGTGAACCCTGCGAGCGAAATTTGCGGGATGCCATAGTCAATCGGTGCCGTTGAAATACCTGTGATGCCGAGCTGCGCAGCCACATCGTTCGTATTGGAGAAGGGGTTTTGTACTTGGATGCGTTGCCGCGTGAAATTCAAGGAAGTGCTATTGATCAGCCGCTGCGTCAAATTCTGGTTCAGAGACAGCGTGACGTTCTGCCCTCGCGATGAAGTCGTTCCGGTCAGGCCGGGGAAGCTTGCGATCGTTTGCGCATAGTTCTGGCTGATGTTGTAGACGGCGATGAAATTCAGCTTCGGACTGATGGTCTGAATGACGCGGCCGTTCACATTGAAATAATTATTCGGCACGGTGGTCTCGAGCAGGTAATTGTACGGGCTGCTCGTCGTGGCCTGTAGATTCGGTTGCGGCACGTATTGCAGCAGCCCCGCCGAAATGGGGCTGATCATCCCGCTGATGTTGCAGGGCAGCGCCGTTCGCGGGCCATCGAAGTTTGACGTGTAGTCGTAGAGGGTTATGCCGGCGCCGCAGAAGTTTCCGGAGCGCTCCGCCACGGTGGGAACCGTCGAGAAGTCGTCCACCGGATTCCCATTGCGCCTGACGTCCACATTGAGGAAGACAAAGGTTTTGTCTCGGCCATCATAGAGTTTTGGGATTTTGAACGGCCCGCCCAAGTTTCCGCCGAAACGTTCCTGGGAATAAGAAGGCTGCTGCTGGCTCTGGCCTTGCAGCTCAAAAGGCCGCGCGTTCCACACCGAATCGCCAAAAATATCGTACAAGCTGAAGTGTGTCTGATTAGCTCTTTGCCGGACAGCTCGCTGCAATCCCCACGGCACGCCGCCAGGACCCTGGCCCCGCCCTGCTCCTCCGCGCCCTCCGCCGGGACCGCCTCGTCCGCCGCCCTGGCCACGTCCTCCGCCTCCCGGTCCGCCTGGGCCGCCACCCATGTTTCCGCCCTGTGCCCCGCCTCCGCCTGGAGGGCCCACCTGCCCGGCGCCCTGTTGTGCACCCGCGTTGCCGAAGTTTGCGGCGCCTTGGTCGCCAAACTGGCCGCCGGCCGATTGGTCGCCCGAGATTGCGAATGGAAAGCCACCGCCCTGTCCTTCGCCTACCGAGCCACTCATCACAAGTGCGGCGTCAGCAGATTGCCCGACGCCCGCCTGCTGATCGGCGCCGGCTTCATCGCCAGCGCCCGCGGTTTCCGCGCCCTGGCCCGAAACGTCAAGCTGTTGAAATCCGCCTGCACCTCCGCGCCCGCCTTGCCTGTTTCCCTCTCTGCCCGCTTGATTTTGCGCCGTCTTTGTTTGCGCGTTTGTCGGGGTGATGACGTTTGCACTCGGTGGCGGAGTTGCATTCGCCGGATTGCCTGGCGCCGGTTTTGCGGCTCCGGGATTGTTTGCCGCGGCAGCGGTTGAATTGCTGGCGGCGGCCAGGGTGGTAAGAGTAGCGATGCGCAGGGTTACGGCGAAGTCGTTGGTCTTGCCAGCGGCGAGTTCAAAATCTTGCGCAGCGCTGTCAAATCCGAGCTCGGTTGCTTCGGCATGATACGCGCCTACTGGAAGACTGTGCAGTTCATACTTTCCGTTCTCGTCGGACCACGTAAGCCATTTCTGTCCCGACTGCGCATTTGTGACCGTGAGGCTGGCGCCGGGAATCGGAGTTCCGTCCGAAGTGTGTACTGTGCCCGTTAGGGTGACGCGCGATACCGCCTGCTGCTCCTGCTGCTGCGGGGCTTGCTGCGCTCCCTGTTGCCGCCCGCGAGCTGCCACTGGCAACCAAATGGCAGTGACCAGCGCCGCTACGCCCGCTAAACGCTTTCCACCCATCATCCTTGTTCCCTCTCACTGTGGTTTGCGGCCCTGTTTCCGATGGGCCTTTCCCAGACGCGTGCGGACGGTTATTGCGGCGCCGCTCTTGATGGTCGTGTTGATTAGACGTATACGTAGTCCGAAGCGTTACCGCTGCGCTGCGTGGCGCGAATAGCGCCGCCGCGTCTATGATGAACGCCGCGGACCGGGGTAAGTTGCAATTGGTTCTGCGTCGCGCTCGAATGGTCATTGGAAAAAAAAGTGTTGCGCAGGTCACAAGGGAATGGTGGGCTTGAATCCCTGGATAATCGGTGGGCCGATAGCGGCGGCTGGCATCGCGGCCGCCTGTTGGGCGTCCGTCGCGCCTTCAGCTCAACTTTTTGGCCCTACCATCTATCGTCTTCCCGATCGCAGCGCCTCGCGGGGAATTGCACTGACTTTCGACGACGGCCCGAATCCCAGCGTTACGCCCGGTCTGCTTGATCTGCTCGATCACCACCAAGCGCGCGCGACGTTCTTCGTCATCGGACGCTTTGCTCGCGCGTGTCCAGAACTGGTTCGCGAAATCGCCGCGCGCGGGCACTTGCTCGCGAACCATACCGAAACGCATCCCCACATGATTTTTCTTTCCCGCGCGCGACTTTCGCGTGAGCTGCGCGAATGCCAGGAGGCCGTACAGCAAGCATTATCTTCGGCAAATCTTCCTTCACAATCTATTCGGCATCCGGAACCGGAAGGTTCCATGAAATTCATGCGCCCGCCGTTTGGGTTTCGCGGGCCGCAAATGGATGGTGTGGTGCGCAGTCTGGGCCTTGCGGGCGTGGTGATGTGGTCCAGGCTCTGCTACGACTGGCAACCGCAACTGCCCGAGCGTATGATCCGCCGGCTGGCGCTCGTGCGCCTGCGAGACATTGTCCTGATGCATGATGGCGATCACCGGCATCTCAACGGTGACCGCGGCCATGTTACCAAAGCACTGGCGCATTGGCTGCCTCGCTGGCGCGATGCGGGATTCGAATTTGTTACAATCCCTCTTGAGGAAGGAACACGCATTCGCCATGGATGATCGCGCGTTTTATACCGAGCGGGAAGAGACCAAGAAGCAGAAGCTGCAGTGCCCCCACTGCAAGAAGGATTTCGAATTCCCGGTGCGCTGGAAATCATGCACCAGAAGGAAGGAACTGCCGCGTGGCGCGGGCGAAGAAGACAAGAAACGCTTCGCCAACGCGCGCTCCTACATGGTTCGCCTGGACGACCTGGCCGTTTGCTACAAGTGCCGGAAGCGTTTCGAACTCACTGGGCAATCCACCGTCCTGATTCCGGACAACCTGGGCGATCCAAACGCCGACCCGGAAAATTTCGGCAACCGGTAGCGCCGGTTTCAAGTCGGATTTCGAATCGCGCTTGGATGGCCGCCTTCCTCTTTTCGAACGCAAGTCTCGTCAATTGGCGTTATCATCAGGAATCTCGTTTCCTGCAAGCTGGCATCGAAAGCAGCATAGGTGGTGTGTCATGCGTCTTGATCTTCCCATTCGTTGCGTACCCCGTCTCGTTGGTCTTGGAATCATTGCGGTAGTGAGCTGTTGCGGCGCCGCTGCGCAAGATGCTGCGGGCCCTCTGCCGCCGCCGAAACCGGCCGCCGTTGCGCCACAGGGTCAACCTTTGCAACAAGCGCAGCCTCCCGCGGCCTCCGCGCCGACTCAAGCTGCCACGACGGCGACGGTGCCCCAGTCCGCGCAGCCTACTGCATCTACACCGCAAGCAAGCGCCGCGAAGATCGAAGTGCCGACCGGCACAAAATTGCCGCTCATCCTGCACAACGCTATCACCACTCGTAATGCTCATCCAGGTGATCCGCTCTATCTCGAGACGCTGTTTCCCATCGTGCTGAACAACAAGATTTTGATCCCCGCCGGTTCTTACGTGCAGGGCGAGATTCTCGACTCGAAACGTCCGGGTAAGGTGAAGGGCCGAGGCGAGATGCAGATCAGGCTGAACACCATGATCCTGCCTAATGGTTACACCGTGAATTTCAACGCTGTGCCCACCAACGCCGGGACGGGCGGCGATGAGTCCGTTGATAAGGAAGGCAAAATCCAGGGCGATACCGATAAGACTACCGATGCGGGCACGATCGTCAAGGGAACCGCAATCGGCGCGGGCATCGGCGGGATCGCCACGCGCACGGGCGCCGGAGCCGGAATTGGGGCGGGCGCGGGTGCCGCGGCGGGATTGCTGGCGGTTCTGCTCACGCGCGGTCCTGAACTCGAATTGCCGCGCGGCACAACCTTTGACGTCGTCCTCGATCGAACGCTCTATCTCGACGCGACCTACATCACCTTTACCGACCCAGGCCACGCCTCCACCATGCCTGGGCCGCCAAACCGCGAGCCGACGCGCAGCCGCTCCCCGTTCTAGGTCCTAAGAAATTCTGGCAGCGTCCGCAAACCGCATGGGGCTGAACGCGTCGCAATCCAGAATGCTTTGCGCGCCGGCGATCCAATCGCTCATCAGCTTAGCGGTGATCGGCGTCAGCAGGATGCCGTTGCGATGGTGGCCTGTGGCGATGAGCAGTCCTTCCACTTCCGTGGGCCCTAGAACCGGCAAGTGATCGGGCGTATCGGGACGCAACCCGCACCACGTCTCGACGATCTCCGCATCGGCCAGGTCCGGCGCGATTTCAAGGGCCGCGCTTAGAATCTTGTTGATGCCGCTGGGGGTGACGCGTTTCTCAAAACCGGCGTTTTCGAGCGTGCTGCCCGCGACGCAGAGCCCGCTGCCGCGCGGCACGATGTAACCCTTCTCACTGCGCAGCACGTGGCCGATTTCGACGCGCTGTGAGCGCAGCGCCACCATCTGCCCGCGCACCGGCCGCACCGGAGCATAACGCGCCGTGCCTTCGATGCGGCTTGAAAAGCATCCCGCCGCGATCACCGTGTGCGCAGCTTCGATGCGCTCCCCGGCAACGACGGCGCCCACGCAGCGATTTGCCGCGCAGAGCAGACTCTCGACAGGCGAGCTCGTTCTGATTTCGACGCCGCGTGACTTCGCGGCGGCCAGCACGGCCACCGTTAAAGCGCGATTGTCCACGCACGCCTCGAAACTCAGAATCGCGCACGCACGAGCTTCACGTCCCAAAGCCGGCTCGATCTCAAAAGCTTCATCGAGCGGCAAGGCTTCAGTGCTCAGCCCCAGACCGCGATGGATTGCGATCAGCGTGCTCAGCTCGCGTTCGGCATCACCCGAAAAAAGCGCCTCGATTGCACCAACGGCGTGGAAGTACGCCTTCAGCCCCGATGCTTCTTCCACAGCGGCGACGAATTGGGGATACCGGTCGAGGCTCGCGCGCGCGAGCGGAACCAGCGGGATCGCGTCCGCGCTGTCCGGCGGCGGTGAAAGCATTCCAGCGGCGGCCCAGGAAGCTTCCCGGCCGGGCGACTGGCTGTCGCACAGGACGACGCGAATCCCTAGCCCGGCCAGCTCAAACGCGATCGCGCCGCCGATAATTCCGCCGCCGGCAATCAGGACATCGCAAGTTTTCATGAAGGTCTGCTACACACTCAGGCGGAAATCATCTTAGCAGTTTTGTCGAAGCAGATTACGCGCCCCCGTAGCGCATGCCCGACGATCGCGACATTCCGGCGGTTTTTCCCGCGGCCACGCGAGCCACGAATCGGCATGCACAACGGGCACGCAGCAGCCGTGCCGCGCCAGTATAACGAAGGATGAAAATTCGGACTACCCAAGAAAAGCCAACTTTTGCGCCGTGAAGTTTGCAAGGTTCGGGAAGATTGCCGGCAGCGCCGTTGACGGCACGCCAAACCAAGTGGCCAGCGTCGCCCCGTACTGATCAATCGCGGTTGTCGGAATCCACCGGCCGTTGCTGCCTACGTCATTCGGACCGCCCAGTGAAAAGACGGGCAACGTTCCATAGATGTCCCCGCCCTTTACTGCTCAACCCTGGATCATTTGCACGCTGCCCCAGGCATGGTCGGTGCCGCCGTCGGTGGCAGGCTGATAGGTGCGGCTGAAATCCGACATGGTAAATGTGGTGACTTGCTGGCCCAGGCCCAGCTCGACTGTCGCGTTATAAAAGGCGGCCAGCGCCGGGCTCAATTGCGAAAAGAGCGTGTCTTGAATCGAGATTTGGCTTGCGTGCGTATCGAAGCCGCCCAGCGAACAGAAAAATACTTGCCGGCTCAACCCAAGCGCGGCCCGCACCTCCAGAATCTTGGCGATCTGCTGGAACTGTGCGCCGATCGATGTTGTGGGGAATACGGTGGTCAGGGCGCTTGCGGACGCCAAGGCGCTGGACAGCACGCTCGAATCCTTCAACGAGTTTGAGGTGATGGAGCTGGCGGATTGAATCAGCGAAACGCCGGTATCGAACGTGAGTAACTGTAGCAACGCCTGCAGCCGGGCCGCGGATGCCGCCGAGCTACTGAATCCGGAAAGCCCTGGCGTCGAGCCCGGAATCATGGCGTAGGGCTGCGTCTGATTGCCGGTGCAAAAAATCGCCGAGCCGGCCACCGAGGTGATGGGCGGGAATCCCGTGGTCTGCAGGTCGAATTCCGGACCCAGCAAGCTCGCGCCCGGGATCTGATAGTTCGGCGGAAAGAAGTTGAATACGCTCGGCGAGCGCATCGGCGCCTCGCTCATGTTCGTCGCGTAATTGACGGGCGCGGCGCCGTCGGAAGTGGCTCCGAATGCGGAGAGCAGGTTGGTGATGTAAAGAATCGGCTCGCGCAGGTGCCCCTCGGTCGTAACCGTCTGCGTTGGATCGTCGTTTGCGCGCGCCTCGGGATCAAGCAGGATCGCTGCGATCACCGCCTGCATGTCGCCGCGCTGCCCGGAACCGAAGCCGTTGAAGCTGCCGCTGGCGAAGACATCGGCCACGCGCTTGACGAATGCAGGGCTCGGGTTGCTCGTTACCAAGTGCTGGATCAACTGCTCCGAGACAAATGGCCCCAGATTCGGGTGACTGAAAACATTGTCGAGCGCGCCAGCTAAGTCCTGCTCGGCCGTCTGGCCCGCTGGAAGCGTCGTTCTCAGGAGAATGGCTTTGGTTTGCTCGTCGTGATTGCTCTCGTAGGGCACCATCGGCCCGATGAAATACTGCGGATTGTATTTTTGAAGCGTCTGCCCTGCCTGCGTCGGATAGGTCCACCCGGTGTACGCGCGCGCGAATGCCTGCACCTGGGCTTGCGTGTAGGTTGGAATCGGATTTCCACTTGAGTCGAGTTGCGGTGTGCCGTCGTCGTTCAGCAGGTTTAGACCCAGCGTGAAGAGCTGCATCGATTCGCGCGCGTAGTTTTCATTGGCGTGCGCGGCCGAGCTACTCGGTTTATCGTTGTCCACCATGTTGAGGTAGAGGCCCATCGCCGGGCTCAAGCTGACGTCGTTCATCAACGTTCGATAGTTGCCAAAGGCATCTTGCAGCAGCAGGCGCATGTAAGGCGCCATACCCTGGGGCGGCACGGTGAAATTCGAGGTCACCCAGATTTGGCTGAGCGCGAAGGCCACGCGCTGGCGAAGCTGGTCCGAGTTGTTCAGGGCGTTCGTGAAAAAAACCTGCTGTGTGGGAGTGATCGAGGTCACGGTGGACGCGGGATCGGGATAGGTGGAACCCGATGCGGCGAACTGGCTCTTTAAAAACGCCGAGAAGCCCGACGCTTCTACTTGCGTGATGAGCTGCGGCGTCGGCCCAAACGTAGATTGTTCCAGGAAGCGCACAGCGGCGGAAGCAGTTTCCGTCTGGGTTGCCGTCACCATCGCTGCTTCTGAGGTCGTGGATACCACGCTGCCCGGATCGGGATTTTGCACAGTCACCATTACGCTGCCGACTTCGGCGCCCGTCGCCGTGCCCGTGGCGGTCAATTGCGTCGCGGAGCCAAATGTCGTGTTCAGCGCGGCCGTGCCGAACATCACTTGCGCGCCTTGCACAAAATCGCTCCCGGTCACCGTGATCGAGAAGGAGCCTACCGGAATACTCGCAGGACTGATTCCAGAGAGCGCAGGCACCGGATTCAGCAGCGTCACGGTCGTGGTCGCCTGCGCGGTCGCATCTGCGGCGCTCGCCGCCTGTACCGAGACGGAATTGGGGCTCGGAAGTGTGGCCGGCGCTTGAAACATTCCCGTTGCGTCGATCGTGCCGAGCGTCGAGTTGCCTCCTGCCATCCCATTCACGGTCCAGCTAACGCTCGTGTTTGAGCTGCCTGTAACGCTTGCCGTAAATTGCTGGGAGCTACCTGCACGGACGCTTGGCGTGCTCGGCGTAACCGTCACCGTGATTTTCGCCGGCCCAGGCCCACTGAATCCTTCGCTTGTGCAACCAGCCGCGACCCATCCCAGGACAAGGATGCACAGAGACGAAGCAAGAAGGTGTTTCATTGTGGACGCTCCCGTTGGTTGGGAATCTAAACTCGAACGTGCGAAAAAAGTTACTGAAAAAAGGGGCTGGTACCTGGGGCAGTAGGGGCCAAAGGGCGAGAGGAAGCGAAAAATGGACCAAATCAGGCCAAATACTCAGAACGAACGCACGAGCTCTTCAGAAAGCAGCCGGGCTTTTTGCGCCAGATTTCGCGCGCCGACCCAGTCGCCGGCGGTGACCGCCTCCCGCGCTTGAGTCATAAAGCTCCGAACTTTGTCGGCGAGATCCTGCTGCACGGCGTTCATTTGCCGCCCAGCCACGGAATTCAGGTTCTGCCGCGCGCTGTTTAGGTCGGCCTCAGCGTCCGCTTGCGCGCGAGCCTGATCTTGAGGTGACAACTGCGGCGAAATTCGTGGTGGCGTCTGCTTCGCGGGCTCCGGCTCGGGCGGGGCGGCGCGGCGGGGCGCCGTGGGACGCTCGGGAGGAATCGCGATCACAACGGGCAAGTCGGCGTGCGTCGCGTCGTCAGCGTTCGCGAATGTGGGTGGTGTGTTGTCCAGTTGGCGGCTAACGGTGCTTGGCGGCCGGGCCACGCCCAACCAGGCGTACCGAGGCGCGGGTTTCGCCTTCGGGCAGCCCCCGGAGGCGATCGCTGCGGCGCCGAGCAGGGCATACAGAAAGATGCGGCCCGCCATCCACGAATCCGGATTGGAGAAAGTTTTCTGCATCAGTTCGCCGCGGCCTGCTCGGAGTTGGTCTCCGGCGTATGTCCCGCTGGGAGATTCTGGCCGCGGGCGAGCGGCAGCTCGATGCGGAATTCCGTGCCACGCCCGACTTCGGTTACAAAGTCTATCGAACCATTGTGAAGTTGCACAATGCGAAATGCGGTGGCGAGTCCCAGACCGCTGCCGCCCTTCCGCGTCGTGAAAAAAAGCTGAAAAACGCGCATGCGCTGCTCGGGCGGAATTCCCTTGCCCGTATCCTTCACAAGGATCGCGGCGTTCTCGCCGCGCCTCTCGAGCGTGATGCTTAATACACCGCCATCTTTCATGGCCTCGACGGCATTGAGCACCAGGTTCAGCACGGCTTGGCGCAGCAATTCTTGGTCGCCGCGCGTGGCCGGCAGATCGCCGGCGAGTTGCATTTTTACCTTCACATTGGCGCGCTCGACCTGGGGCCGCGCCAGCTCGATCACGCTCGAGAGCACATCCGCCAGCGAAATGTCCTCCATGTGCATTTCCACCGGCCGCGTAAAATCCAGAAAACGCTTTACGACGCGGTCCAAGCGGTCAATCTCATTGTCGAGCACACGCACCGCCTGGAATGACACTTCGCTATCCGCAGGCAGGCTTTCCTTCAGGTTTTCCAGCCACAATCGCATCGAGTTCAGCGGATTCTTCACTTCATGGGCTACACCCGCCGTGATTCGCGCTAGCGAGGAGAGCCTTTCGGAAAGCTCCAGCTCGCTCCCGATGCGGTCCCGGGACTCCAAGTCGCGGAGCGTAACCAGCGCGCCCCAGTCATCGGGTGAGGTCGCCCCCGCCTCCGGCACCGCTTGTACTGTTACGCCGATCCGGTGCGGACCGCCCGGCGCAACGCTCTCGAGCAATTCCAAATCGGCGTTTTCCACCGGCTGCAGGCGCTCCCCGGAAAACCGCAGCGCGCGCCGCAGCGGATGGCCCGGCGGAAAAATCTCGGTTGCCGGACGCCCCAGGAACTGATCCGCTGGCGCTCCGAGAAATTTTTCAACGGCGGGGCTGATGAGCACCGCCCGTGCGTCCTGGGTAAAAAGAATCAAGCCGTCATCAAGCCCGCCCATCACCTGGTTCAGATTTTCGCGGAGGTTGCTGAAGATCTCTCGCACGCCGCGAAGCTGTTCGCCGAGCCGCGTGATTTTCGTGCTCACCTGGCCCAGCTCGTCGCCGCTGTCCACCGCTTGGGCGGAAGCCACGTCGAACTGGCCGGCCGAGTAGCGGTCGAGCTGCTTGTTGATAGCCTCGATGGGCGACAGCATGAAACGGCTGACGATGCTGGCGAGCAGGGTCGATAGCAGCACCGCGGCGAGCGCGAGGAATGCCGCCGACCGCAGTCCGGGCGTTACTTGCGCTCGAAGCAAAGCGCTCTCCAAGGTGACCCGCACTTCACCGTAAGGCGCGGGACGGTCGCCCCGGCGAATCGAGAACGGCTGGCGCACCACATAGAGTTGCGTGGGTCCAAAGATCACGCGCAATTGCGTAAAAGTATTGCTCTGCGTCAACTCGGAGAACGGTGCGCGCAGCGGCAGCGGGCGGTTGATGCGTGAAGGGTCGCTCGTAACCAGCGCATTCCCATTGCTATCGGCGATGCTCACTTCGTAGACGGCCGGGTAGTTACCGAGCACCGCGTCCATTTCGGAGGAAAGCCCCTGGCTTTCATCGAGCGCGCGTTGCAGATAGTCGCGGATGTCCTCGGGAGAACTCGATGCTGGGGCAAGTCCCGCCGCTGCTGCCTGATTCACGGCGTATTGCGCCTGTGACAATACCTGCCGTGCCGCCACGCCTGCGTCAGCTTCGGTCGTCGAGATCGCCCGCCGCGCCACCTGGGCCACGTAGGCCGTGGAGATCGCCACCGCGACGGCCAGCACAAGCAGCGCCGTCGTCAGTGTGAATTTCGTTCTTAGGCGTAGAGGCATCGTGCTAACGGACGGCGCAAACGGGAGCGAACGCGAGCCGCGTTTCCACGATCAACTTTCGGAGCGCGCTGCTTCGTATTCCTTCAGCTTGTTGTGCAGCGTTTTTAGGCTGATTCCCAGGATTTCCGCCGCACGGGTCTTATTGTTCGTCGCCGTCAGCGTCTGCTGGATCAACTCGCGCTCTGCGGCCTCCACCGTGGTCCCGATGGGAAACCGCAAAGCGGAAAGCTGTGACGCGGACGCGGAGGCCGGCGCGTGCCCGAAGTCCGGCGGCAGGTGCGCCCGGTTGATCACCTCGCGATCGCAGACAATCAGCGCGCGCTCGAGCACGTTCCGCAGTTCGCGAATGTTCCCGGGCCACGAATAGCTTTTGAACAGCTCGAGGACATCGCCGGTCACCGCGCGTGTTGCCTTGCCATGCTTCGCGGCGAGCTCCGCGAGAAGTTGCTCCGTCAGTGGAGGGATATCCTCCTTGTGATCGCGCAGCGGGGGAATCTGGACGCGGAAAACGTTCAGCCGGAAAAAGAGGTCCTGGCGCAGATCGCCTTTGCTCACGGCCTGCTCGGGTTCGCGATTCGTCGCCGCAAGCACTCGCACATTCACCGAAGTTTCCGACTTGCTGCCGAGCCTGCGAATCTTGCCGTCTTCCAGCACGCGCAGAAGCTTGGCTTGGGTCGGCGCGGGCATCTCGCCGATTTCGTCCAGCAGAAGCGTGCCGCCGTCCGCAAGCTCAAAGCAGCCCAGCCGCCGCTCCGCCGCGCCGGTGAAAGCGCCGCGCTCGTGGCCGAAAATTTCGCTTTCCATCAGAGACTCTGGAATCGCGGAGCAATTGATGGCCACAAAGGGCCGCTCCGCCCGCGGGGAAAGGCGATGAATCGTACGCGCCACGATCTCTTTGCCCGATCCGGTTTCCCCGGTGATCAGCACGGACGCCGACGAGGGAGATGCAAGCTCGACCAGACGCATCACTTCGCGCATGTTTTTCGATTCGCCGACGAGGTTCCCGAGCCGCCCTGCGTCACGCAATTGCCTTGTCAGCGCCGCAACCTGTTTGCGGTCGCGCAAGCGGCCCAGAGCGCGATCCAGCAGCGCGCGGAGCACAGGGGCTTTTAGCGGTTTCTCGATGTACCAGAAGGCGCCGGCTTCGATGGCCGCCACCGCCCGGTCCTCGCTGCCGCGTCCCGTAATCACGATGGCCGGCAAATTCTGCAAGTCGTCCAGATGTGCTAGCAGCTCGAGGCCGTTCATGCCGGGCAGTTCAACGTCCGCAATCACCAGCGAAGGCTGAAACTGGGGGATACGTTCGAGGGCGTCTTCCGCGCTGGCCACGCCGAGGACGGTGTAGCCCCACTTGCGCAGCAGCGCCTCATATCCGGCGCGGGCGTTTTCTTCGTCTTCGACGATCAGTATACGGGCGGCGTCGTTAGCGTCTTCTGGCATTCCCGATTTGCCTCGGAGGATCTCCTCAGCAATCTACCAGCAGCGGAACGGGAATGCCAAGCGACGACGCGCGAAAACCGTTGGTCAGTGTGGAGTGGTGACGTAGAGCGGCCGTGTCAGCTCGATTTCTACCTTGGTTCCTTTGACGAGATCGAGCTCCTGCCCCACGCCCGAAGACGCCAGAAAGCCCGCCGCTGCCCCGGTGGCTGCTCCCATGGCTGCTCCCATGGCTGCGCCCTTCGCGCCGCCCGTCTTGGAGCCTGCACTCGCACCCAGCGCTGCGCCTGCCGCGGCAGCTTCCGCTTCGCGGTGGGGGTTCGAAGAAGGCCCTTCAATTTCGCCTTCTTTGCTTTCTTCTTGCTTTACGCTGAAGTCGCCCGGAACGCTTATCACCGTGGCGATCACAGGACGCCAGCCTGCGGGCGTCTTGATATCGTCGAACGTCAACCAGAGGCGCGCGTGCCCTGTTAATCCCGCGGGTTCGATCCGGCTGATGTGGCCGCGAATCTCGGCGCCAGGCGCCACCACGGATCCATTGTCCGCCGCCAGCGGTTCGAGCGTCCGGGCTTTGAACCTATCGTTGACCTTATTTCTCGCGGTTCCCACCGGCTCGTCGAGGCCGATCAAGAATCGTGTCCCGTTCGGAACCACCGGATAGAAAGTCGCGTTTACTGGGGACGCCGTTTGCTGGCCAAACGTGCAAATCGCTCCGGCGGAGCAGAACGCTGCAAGCAAAATCACCGGAGTAGTGGAACGACAAATGAACCTGACGGCCGTCAAGAACATGCTGCTCCTCCTTCGCGCCCTTTGGGCGCTTGCCGATTGTTGTAACACTTTCTTGAGTGCCCTTCGCTAACAGTTGAGTACGGCTTCATCCCGAGCCCGCGCGGCCCAGCTCGATTCTTCTGATGGCAGTGCGCGCTGAAGGGATGGCCCGGTGAACCGTTTTCCGAGACGAAATCAGCCGCGTGCTTTTTTGTAACATATTGTTTACAACGAGGTTGCCCCTACCACCAAACTCGGAATAGAATCATCGCCGGACGAAGGGGGGGTGCCTGCATCCCTTTCTGTTCCAATGGGGCCAGCGGAGCGCCACTGTGACCGCTCGCTTATTTCGTTAAAATAAGGTCACCTTTCTTGGGGATTTCCGCTCTAATCGGCGTACGGTTGCGGGGCCGCCTGGTACCTGTCTACGTTGGGGTTTAAGACTAGAGGAGGAAAGAATGAAGACGTGGTGGAAGATAGGGGGTATTGCCGCCTTGGCATTGTTGCTCGCTCCCTTAGGAAGTGCGCAGCAGACCCAGAGCCAAGGTGCGCAAAGCCAAGGGTCACAGGATCAGACCTCGGCAGCCGCCGCAAAGAAGAAGAAACAAGAGATTCCAGAGGTTCACATCAAGCCGGGAACGAACTACCCGCACTTCGAAGGGTTTCTCGGTTATTCCTTTGTGGGTTTTCACGTGCAGGGCCCGGGCATTTACAAATTGAATGGCGGCAGCGCCTCGCTGGCTTACAACCTGAATAATTGGTTCGGGCTGGCGGCTGATTTTGGTGGCTATAAAACGGACGATTGTATTGATGGCCCGTATTGCTATCCGCCGACGACCCTGAAGTCGCAGTACCACACGATTCTGGATACTTACATGTTTGGCCCGCGCTTTTCTTACCGGCGCGGACGCCTCACGCCCTACGCGCAGGCGCTTTTCGGCGAGGCCCACGGCACTGACTTCTACGGTTTCTCGGGCAGTTCGAGCAGCAGCCTGGCGATCACGGCCGTCTCGACGAACGCTTTCGCATGGGCAGCCGGAGGCGGTGTCGATATTCGGTTGAACCGGCACTTCTCGTGGCGCGCCATTCAGACGGAATATCTGATGACGCGTTTTTCCAATTACAATGCCACACACCACGAAAACGCTTTGCGGGTTTCCACCGGCTTGGTATTCACTTGGGATCGTCATCCGGTTGAGATCAACCGTCCGCCGACGGTCTCGCTATCCGCCGATAGGACCTCGATCCAGGATGGCTCGGGCGATTCGATCATGCTGCACGCGATCGGAAGCGATCCGGATGGTGACACGCTCGCCTACACCTGGACGGCCACCAATGGCCAGGTGCAAGGCACCGGCACGGACGCGCGCTGGACCCAGGGCAACATGGGCCCGGGCGGCAGCACCGTAACCGTGCACGTGGATGACGGCTACGGCGGAACTGCCAATGCCTCGGTGGATCTCACGATTACTCCGAAACCGCCGCCACCGCCGCCAACCATGAGCTGCTCTGTGGATCGCAGCTCGGTGCAGGCCGGTGAACGCGTCACTGTGACCGCGAACGCCAACAGCCCGGCCAACTTCCCGCTCAACTATACGTGGCGCGCGAACGCGGGCCAGGTAGTCGGCAACGGTCAGAGCGTGCAGTTTGATACGACGGGCCTCGGTCCGGGCAGCTATACGATTACTGGTCGCATTGAGGATGGACACGGTGGAGCCGCGGACTGCCAGACGAGCGTCCAAGTGCAACAACCGCCGCCACCGCCTCAGGCCAGCAAGATCAACGAGTGCTCGTTCAAGGCTCTCAACGGCGCGCGTGTGGATAACGTTTGCAAGCGCGTACTGGATGACGTAGCCGTGCGTCTGCAAAACGAACCTAAGGGTACCGTGGTCATTATTGGCTACGCCGATCCGAAGGAACGCCACTCAGACAAACTGGCAACCGATCGCGGCACAAATGCCAAGAAGTATCTGACCGACAAGGGAATTGACCAGACCAGGATCACTGTACGGCAGGGTAGCGGGCAGGCAGGAGCAGGCGCCGCGAACCGCCGGTTGGAGATCATCTGGGTTCCCGAAGGGGCCACCTACTGAGGCAATCTCACCGTCTGAGCCGGCGCGCGAGCGCTGGCTCAGACGCCAGCAACTTCACGGGCCCGATGCGCATGCATCGGGCCCGTTTTGCTTTTCTTGCTTCTGTTCGCCCGGGCTACAGGAAGCGCCACCCGGGAAGCCCTGCCATCACGTCGCGCCGCGGTCCTGCAGCACGTCCCGCTTCGAAGGGGGCTTTTGGCTGCCGCATGCGACGGGCTGGCTGATCGGACGGGCGCGGACGACAACCGCCCGACGCACAAGCGAAAAGGATACGAATGGGTTGGGGTTGGGCGGCGTGACGCATCATAAATATGCCGTCCCTACGAAGCCCCGGGGTCGCGGCAAAGGATATGTGCGCCGGAGTCGCCTCGTGATTGTGGCAAGACCGCCGGTGCGTGGGGACGATCTCTCGTTCCCTGGAATCATCGGCTGGATTGAAGAATCAGCTTCTGCACGCGCCAGTTCAGCAGTTCCGCCACGTAAATCTCATTTTCCGAAGGGCATGCCATCTCGTGAATCCACCCAAACTGCTTGAGCTGCTTCCCGGATTCACCGAACATGCCGAGAACTTTTCCGTCGAGGCTCAGCTTGTACACGCGTCCTGGGTAAGCGTCCGAGCTGAAGAGCGCCTGGTTCGGTCCGGGTGTGATGCAAATCGCCCAGGGAGCGCCGGGCGACATCGTGCCGGTCGTCGCCGTGGGCCTGTTGCCGATTGCAGGACGTGCGCTCGGATCGGCCGGCACATCAATCGTGATCTGGCGTAGAAATTTTCCGTCGCCGTCGAAGACCTGAATCCGCCGGTTGCCTCGATCCGCCACGTAGACATTGCCCTGCGCGTCCACCGCGATGCTGTGCGGGGTGTTGAATTGGCCGGGTTGATCGCCCGGCTCGCCCCAGGATTTGAGCCAGTTGCCGTCCTTATCTAGTTTCGCCACGCGCGAATTGATGTAGCCGTCGCTGATGTACGTGTCGCCCGCCGCATCCCAGGCCACGTCGGTCACCTGGCGGAACATTCCGTCGACCGGCGGCAACGGCGGCCGCACGTGCTTCAGCGGACCCGTTCCTTCGTCCGAGGCTTCCTGCTTGCGCCCGAACACCATCGCCACACGCCCCTCGGGCGTGAATTTGATTACCATGTCCGAACCTTTGTCCGTCACCCAGATATTGTCCTGCTTATCCACCTTCACCGTGTGCGCGTAGGACCACGCGTACAAGTTGTGCCCGATCTCGCGAAGGAACTTGCCGTCCGCGCCGAACTCCAGAAGCTGCGCCGCCACCGCTCCGTATGCGGGCCCGCTGGTGTTTCCGCGCGAGAACACAAACACGTGTCCCATGGAATTCACCGCCACGCCGGAAACCTCGCCCAGATACAGATCGGCCGGCAGCCTCAGAAAATCCGGCACGGACCGGTAGGGAATCACGGGCACGCTCGTCTGTTGGGCAAAGGCCGGTCGAGCGGGAACAAAAGCGGCCAGCAGGGACAGCGTCAAGAGAAGCCGGCTCATGGAAACCTCCGTCGCCTGAATTCAGGCCAACTCAGATTCGGGCAGACGAGAGGTTACGGCGTCGCGTTCCGCCAGTAAAGGGCAAACGGACTTTTCCGACATTTTACGGCTCTCGGCGCGGCGTTCGTTGGCGTGGTAGACCCACGGGTCTATCGCCTGCGGCAACCGAACGCAGTATTATCCGTATTGAGACCATGACAACCACTCGACCTATCACCGCGCGGCTTGCGGCTATGCTGTTGCTGCTGTCACCCTCATCGGGATTCGCTACGCAACAAAATGCGCCGCCAGCCTCAACGACTGGCGCCGCGCAGCCTGCCGATCATCCTGCGGAAGTTGCAATTGCTGCGGACGTCTATCGCTACTACGAATTCATTGCTGATGGTTTCTTTGTGTTTCGGGTAACGCTCGGCGCCGATGGGCAGATCACGCGAATCCGTACCTTGCGCGACCCTGGCGGTTCGATGGTGTCTGTCGCCAATTCGGCCATTCAAATGTGGAAGTTCAATCCGGCAATCGTCAGCGGCGCGCCGCAGCCATCCGAGATCACCGTGGCGTTCGTGTATCCACCTCGTGTCAATGCCCCGGCGGGCGGCAGATTTGATCCGGTGATTCCCGAACCCAGGCTGAACCCGTCACCACGGCACAATGGCGGGCACCGCGACCCCGAGCACTCCGGCTACGCACCTACGGGCATTATCTCGGTCGCCTACGCGATCGAGGGGTACGCCATGATGTCGACCGGGTCTGTGGTGGCTCAGGTTTCCGTTGATGAAGAAGGCAAAGCCACCAGCACGCAAGTCTTATACGGCAGCGCCCCGCTCGCTGGCTTGGCGCTCGAAGCATTCGGCAAATGGCAGTTTCAGGCAGCGACCTTCAATGGCAAGCCCGTGCCTTCTAAGGTCGTGCTCGCTTACGTCTTCCCGCTACCCGTGGTCGTCAACTCTTATTAGACCGCTTGGCTGGGCGCGCTTGCCTGTTGCTTGCTCACTCGGCGCGCGGCAGGGGGAGGTCTTGTCAGCGGGAATTGTTCTGCGTCAACGCCAGCACCGCATAGGCTGTCGCCGCATCGTTCATGAAAGGCCAAGCCTGATTGGAAGGGTCTCGCTGTTTATTCAAGGAATAAGAAAGCCAATAGCCCGTGGATGGATCCTGATTGCGCGAGAGCCACGACAAGCCCTGCTTTACGCGCGGATCATCGCGGCTTACGCCGCTCTGTTCCAGCGCGAGCGTGACCAGTCCTGTGGCATATCCGTCGCTCTTTACTTCCAGAGGAGTGTCGTCTTTTCGCTTCCACGGTCCCACGAGCGAGGCAAGAGCCCAGCCTCCGTCTCCACGCTGCCGCACCGAGAGGTCGTGCTCGATGGACCGTTGCTGCTCGGCCGTGAGCAGTCCCGGCAAACGAGAAGAGGCCCAGAGAACCACCGCCTGATTGATCGGGGTCTGCGCCTCCAACCCGCGCAGCAGATAGCCGCATAGCAGTTTCACATTTTCCTGAATTTCCGGTTTTGCGCCATATCCGTGCGGCGCGGTGCCTACGGCCACGGCTGCGAGGGCCGATCCATAATAGTGCGAGCTTGGTGCTTCAAACGGCTCGTTGTGAAAGTCGAGCCAATCCCACGATCCGGCGTCATCACCCGTCATTTGCTGGAGCGCCCACATGTTGGTGAAGGCGCGCGACGTGTCTGCATCTTCACTCGTGTCTCCGGTTCGCGCGTCGTAGGCCGCCAGAATGAGTGCATTCAGCACAGCCTCGGTGCCGCGCGCCTCAGGCGTTTTGTGCGGGCCGCTCTTTTCATCGTTGTAGAATGGCTTCACTTCGTTCCAAAGCCGGACTCGCCCCGTCACGTTTGCCAGGAGCTTCTGCTCATCCTCGGAAGGCGTCTTTTCATTCAGTAGGCCACGCAGGGCGGGCCGCGCCAGCGCATAAGGCACAACGGTGTGGCAGGAGACGCAGAAGGTTCCGTGATCCCGAGCAGCCAGCGGCCAAGTTTCCCAGTAAGCTTCCCGCTGGTCGAGGTAGGCCGCCGCAGTTTTTGCGTTCCACGATGTGCTGAGGTCCGCTGTGCGCAGCGGCTCGCCGGCGTTCGACTCAGCGCGTGTGTGGACCGCACCGGCGCCGATCGCCACGCACGCAAGTGCGCCGATCGCCAGCGCAGCCCCGATCATGGATGGGTGTCGTCGCATGCGGCTCGTCTCCGAATCGTATCCATGCATTCTATGTGGAATGGACGGCGCGAACAACGGCTTACGTAGATTTGCGCTCGCCGGGCGGCCAGATGCGCAGCACGACCCTAGATACTCTTTATCTACAGCCTCTTGCAAGAGCGGTTCTAGTACCCGCTTTCGGGCTATTCTACAAGCGGTGAAATTTGGCTCAAGCCCCTAGTTCCGATCTGGGACACGCCCCTCCGGCCAATGGCCGTGGTGCCTGCCTACAGGACCAACAGGCTACGGTCGTGCTGGCGAGCGATTCGGACGCCTCCGTGCTCGTTTCTCCCGCCGCAGTGCTCGACCCGAGACTTAGCTCCGGCAGCCTTGCCGCGCTAGGGCGGCGCTATGACGTGCTGGGCGAAGCCGGGCATGGCGCGATGGGCAACGTTTACAAGGCTAAGGACCGCGAGACCGGCGAAATCGTCGCGCTGAAGATGCTGAAGCCGGAAATTGCCTCTGATGAGGCGATGGTCGCGCGGTTTAAGAACGAACTCCTCTTCGCGCGCAGGATCACGCACAAGAATGTTTGCCGCGTCTACGAATTCAATCGCGTCGACGGCGTGGCGTACACGTCAATGGAATTCGTGGAAGGCGAAAGCCTGCGGTCCGTACTGAACCGTTTTGGCTGTCTGCCGCTGCGAAAGGGCATCGGAATCGCGCTGCAAATCTGCTCGGGTTTGAAGGAAGCGCATGCGCAGGGAATCGTTCACCGCGATCTGAAACCCGAAAATGTGATGATTGATTCTCACGGTGACGTGAAAATCATGGACTTTGGCATAACGCGCTCCATGGAAGCCATCACGAAGTTGACCGGCACGATGATCGGCACGCCCGCCTACATGGCTCCTGAGCAGGTAGCGGGCAAGCCGGTGGACTACCGCACGGACATCTACTCCCTGGGATTGATGCTCTACGAGGTTTTCACGGGAGCGCAGGCATTTCAGGCGGAAAATCCTGTGGCAGTTGCGCTCAAGCAGATGCGCGAATCGCCCACGCCGCCGCATGAAGTGGATCCAGCGATTCCCATCGCGATCGAACGGGCCGTGCTGAAGTGCCTCGAAAAAGATCCAGGAAAGCGTTTTCAGTCTATTGCGGAAATCGAGGTCGCCCTGCGTTCTCCTGGAACTTTGGCTGTGCCTACAGCCACGGTGAACGGCTTGACCGCGGGTCCGCACGGCGAAATGCTTGCACCTCGTGTACCGAGTTCCCTTTCCGCTCCGCCGCACACACGAGTCGCGAAGTCAGGCAGATCTTCGGCGTGGCTATGGTGCTTGCTGGGGGCAATTTTCGTTCTGGGAGCTGTTTCCGCGGCGCGAAGCTTCGCCATTGTGCAGTCCGCAAGGCAACTCGGACCGCCCGCTGGAGTCCACGCGCCGTCGCCCCCGGGTATGGCTCTCTTGAAGCCCGCAACACCAAGAATCGCCGCAACGCCGGTCGCAGCAACGCCCGCGACGGCAAAACTCGTGGCTGCGCCGCGCAGCGTAAAATCAGATGTTCGTGCTTCCAGCGTCGTGGCGCCACAGGCGACCGCGCTTAACCCTCCCAAGTTGGATGCGACACAAATACCCGTCGCACCGAACAAGACCGGCGGCTTGGCTGGTGGCTCGCCCGTTCCACCGGACGTCCAGCAGCGCGCGAACCGCGCATTCAAGGGCATGGGCTCGGCCACAAGTGACGGCACTTTTGTTTGGGCCGGCCGCTATATGAATCAAGATCGCGCGCAGAGTGCGGCCAAGAAAATGGAAGGCCTCGGGCTGCCTGCGGTGGTGGTTCCCAGAAATAATTTCCAGGGCCAGTTTTATATCGTCTTAATCGGGCCGTTCGGCCCAAACAAGGCTTCCAACGTCATGGATCAGCTCAAAGCGCTGGGCTTAGCCAATGTTCACACGATGAAGATGCCGCCTTCGGCTCGCGGTTTGGTTCCGAGCGGCAATCAATGACGCGGAGCTGACGCCGGATATCAGGCAATTTGGAGAAGATGCTTTGTTCGGAACGCTGACGACACCAACGGAAGCACCTGCGGCGCTTGAGTGCGGATCGCGAAGCGATCTCGGACGCGTGCGCGAAAATAATGAAGACAGCGTGCTCGTGGCGCCTGAGCTGAATTTGTTTGTCGTTTCGGACGGCATGGGCGGCTTGGCTGCTGGCGAACTCGCGAGCCGCATTACCGTGGAAGCGATCCTCGAATACTGCCGCCGAGCCGATGCCGATCCTTTGGTTCCGCTCGCCGGCAAAAGCATCGAAGGAGTATCCGAGGCTTCCAACCGCTTGGCCAGTGCGGTTCGTTTGGCGAATCGCGCCGTTCATGCAGCCGCGGCGCAAGATCCCACGCGGCGGGGCATGGGGGCCACGGTGGTGGCCGTCCGCTTCACGGATGAGCGCGTGAGCATCGCGCATGTCGGCGATAGCCGCGCGTATCGCCTGCGTGGAGAGCGTCTCGAGCAGCTCACGCAAGACCATTCGTACATCGCCGAGCAGGTGCGCCGCGGCCTCCTTTCCGAGCAGGATGCGGCCCAGAGCAATCTGCAAAACGTACTGATTCGCGCGCTCGGCGTCAATCCCGAAGTTGAAGTGGACATAGCGGAAGAACTTGTGATGGAAGGAGACACGATTCTGTTGTGCTCCGACGGCCTCGCGCGCGAACTTTCGGACGCACAAATCGCCGCCGTCCTTCGCGGCGCGGACTGCGCGCAACAAGCTGCGGACCGCTTGGTGGATTTTGCAAATCAGGCAGGCGGCGGGGACAACATCACCGCCGTCGTGTTGCGGCAGGGGGCGAAGACGACCGGTCTCTTGGGACAAATCGGCCGCTTGGGAAAGCGTTTCAAAGGTCCCCGAAACTCATTTTGACGGAAAGGAAGAACCCCATGGCGAAACTCCTGCTGAAGTTTGAGGATTCGGTCCTGAAGGAAATGCCCGTGCATATGGACGAAGTGCGCATCGGCCGCTCACCGGAGAACGGGCTGGTGATTGACAATCCCGCGGTGTCGCACCATCACGCCCGCGTGTTCAACGAACAAGGCCGGTTGATGCTCGAGGATTGCGGAAGCATGAATGGAACGTTCGTCAACGGCCAGCGCGTCAAGATTGTTTCGCTCAAGCCCGGCGACTCGGTGGCTATCGGCAAGCACACGATTTTCGTCGCGGATGCTCCCGAGGATGCCGATTCAATCGCTTTCAGCATTCCGGTCAAGCCTGCCGTCCCCAAAATCAACGAGACCGTCATGCTCGGCACAAAAGTGCGCCTTGATTTTCTTCAGCAGGCTGCCGCCGTCGGCGAAAGCGCCCAGATTGCTCCGGCACGCCTGAAAGTGGCCACACTTGTTGTGCGCCGTGGCCGAACCGACCAGCGGGAATACACGCTGACGGACAAGCTCACCGTCATCGGAAAGTCGGCGATGTCCACCGTAAAGCTGAAAGGTTGGTTTGCGCCGAGAGCCGCGGCGCAGATCAATCGCCGCGAGGACCACTCCTACTACATCGGTGCAGCCGACAAGACGCCGATGGTAAATGGCCAGCTCATCGCGCGTCCGACCAAGCTCGCGCCGGGAGATTTCATCGAGGTGGCGGGTACTCAGCTCGAGTTTGTCTATCGCGACTGAAAGCCTCCACAAAGCGCCGCGGGAATGGTTTTCGTTTGTGGGAGGCCGGCCTTCAGGCCGACCGCTTGAGCTTGCCGCGCGCTCACGGGGTTTTCACTGCCGCCAGCATTTTCGCCACGAATTGATTCATCGCGCCACCGCCGCCGATCCAGCGGACTACCGCGACGATGTCATTCTCCCAGTCAACGTAGATGATGTTGGCTCCATTCCCCTCGAAACACACGGCGGTCTCCGGCGCGGCTGGCAGCGATTTTCTCCCCGTGTTCAGGAACCAATTCGCGAAACCGTAGGTCGCATTCGCCGGGCCCGGCGTTCGCGCCATCTGAATCCATTTTTCGGAAACGATCGCGCGATCTTGCCACTTACCATTGCGTAGAAAGAGATAACCGAATCGCGCCATGTCGTAGGAATTGATGAACATTCCTCCGCCCCAGTGGCCGCCGCCGGTCACCGACTGCATTTTCTGGCCGTCAATTTCCACCCACGAGTTGTCGTAGCCGTACCAGCGCCAGGTAGACGATGCGCCAATCGGGTCCATCACCTCTTCGCGCAGCACTTCCTGGAGCGGCCGCCGCCACACATTAAGCGCCGCCAATGCGAGCACGTTCACGCGCACATCGTTGTACTTGTAGTGCGCGCCGGGTTCCCAAAATTTCCGGTTCGGCCAGTCGGATGGCTTCTCTCCTTCGGGACGGTCGGCCCAGTCGGGCTTGCCCCAGAGCGTCCCTTGCCAGTCGCTGGTCTGGCGCAGCAGGTCGTCCCATCGGATCTTCTGATTGTGCGGCGCCTCAAAGAGATCAACATTCGGCGGCATGTAATCGCGCGCGTAGTCGTTCACGTCGTGAATCAGCCCGCGCTGCCACGCCAGGCCCACCACGGTAGTCAGAAACGTCTTCGTCACACTGAAGGTCATGTCCACGCGCTTTGGATCGCCCCATTCCGCCACGATGTAGCCGTGCCGCGTGATCAAGCCGGCCGCCGGGCCGCGATCCTGGGTGGGGCCAATCGGCGTATCGAGAGGCTCGTGCGCGCCAAACGTCGTCGCCAGGAAAAGCAGCATGTCACGCGTCGCGGGATTTTCACTCGCAATTGCCTGCTTCACGGCCTCGTCCAGCCGCGCTGCGTCCATGCCCACTTCTTCCGGCTTCTTGTGTTGCCAATTGAATCGGTCCGGAAAATACGTTGCCGCGGTCTGTGCAGGCGAACTGGTCTCACGCGGTATGCCACGCTGCGCCATTAGCAGCGATCCTGACGCGACGGCCACGCATACTGCTCCAATCACGGCAACACGTACGCGCAACATGGTTCCTCCTTGCGAGGCCCGCAGAGTATATCGTCATCTCATCCAGCGACAGCCAAATTCCCTAGACATATTGACTTGCGGGCCTTCGCAGCCTACTGTTTAGGACCCAAGCTCGGAAAGCGCCGTCATGGACTTTGAAGTCTCCGTTCGCCAGTCAGGCTCCACCACGATATTCGATCTGCGCGGCCCGGTGATGTACACCGAGGCCCGCGCCCTGCACGACATGGTGTGCGAGCTTCTGAAGATCGGCCACAAAAAGATCCTCGTCAATTTGAGCAACGTCACGCGTCTTGACAGTTCCGGTATCGGCTCGTTAGTGCACACGTACACCGCCGTGAAGGATGGCGGCGGGGATCTGAAGGTCCTCCACCTCAATAAGCAAATACAGCGTATCCTCGAGATCACCAACCTCACAAAAATTCTGGAAGATTATTCCGACGAAGAAGCCGCGCTTCGCAGCTTTGAATAAATTGAATCTTCCCTCCCAGTCTCCTTGCCTCCGCATTCTCTATTAGCTAAGCCGGAGCACGCATCGTCTTGAATCAGGCGGCATTGCCGTTTTTCGACTAAAATGGCGTTATGGTGTGGCTGACCGTCTCCCGGCGCTCTCTAGTGGCGGCTCTCTTCGCTTGCTGCGGGGTGTTTCCCGTTTTGGCGCAGGTCTGGCAGCCCATGGGGCCTTCCGGCGGCGACGTCCGCACACTGGCCGCCGATCCTGACGACGCCAGACGTCTTTTCCTGGGCACGGCTGATGGGCACATCTTTGGCTCGACGGACGCCGGCGACCACTGGGCAATTCTCGGCCGCGCTGGCTCGCGTCTGGATAGCGTCGTAACGGCCATCGTGGTGGACCCACGCGACGCGAAGTCGGTTCTCGCCGCGACCTGGACGCAGGATCCCGCGGCGGGTGGCGCGATCTATCACAGCTCTGATGGTGGCAAAACCTGGAGCGACTCGGGCCTCGCCGGGCACGCGATCCGCGCTCTTGCCGCAGCGCCCTCGAACCCGGACATCCTCGTCGCCGCGGCGGTGGACGGCGCCTATAGGTCCGCCGATGCGGGACGCACCTGGCAACGCATTTCTCCTCAGGGCAATCAGGAGCTGCGCAACCTCGATTCGGTAGCGATTGACCCGAAGCATCCCGACGTCATTTACGTGGGCACGTATCACTTGCCATGGAAAACCAGCGACGCCGGGAAAAAATGGACGCCCATCCACGAAGGCATGATTGACGACTCGGATGTGATGAGCATCATTGTGGACCGCACCAATCCTCGCCGCGTTTACGCGAGCGCGTGCTCCGGAATTTATTTGAGCGAGGACGGCGCCGCCGGCTGGAGAAAGATTCAGGGCATTCCGTATTCGGCGCGCCGCACACAGGCGATTTTGCAGGATCCGGTGGCGCCCGCCATTGTTTACGCCGCGACCACCGAAGGCCTTTGGAAGACTTCTAGCGCGGGCTCGAATTGGGCGCGGCTCACTCCGGAAGATTGGGTCATCAGCTCGGTATTGACGCTGCCTCGTGGCTCCGAAGTGAGCCGCCGCGTGGTGATCGGCACCGAAAAGCTAGGTATTCTCGTCAGCGACGATAACGGCAAACATTTCCGCGCTTCGAATGACGGCTTTTATCATCGCCAGATCGTTGCGCTCGCGCTCGACCCGGCGCAATCGGGCCGCATTCTCGCGGTTCTTGCCAATGCCCCCGATCCAATTCTGGCCACCCAAGATGGCGGCCGCACTTGGAGTCCTCTCGGTCCGGGACTTGGTACCGGAAACCTGCGGCACGTGTACGCTTCTCCGGATGGTTGGTGGGCGTCGCTCGGCCGCGGTGGCCTCGTCCGCTACGACTCACAGCACAAGCTGTGGGAGCCTGCGGGACACTTGGCGGCAGACGCCGCCCGCACCATCGCCGCTGCGGAAGCGCGCGACGGTAGCCGGAAGGCGCGCGGCCGGAATGCCGCATCGCCCGATTCCGCGCTTGGGTTGAGCGTAGCGGACATGGCCTTCTGCCGTACGGCCTGGTTTGCGGCCACCGACGAAGGGTTGTTGCGTTCCTCCGACAAGGGCGCCACCTGGTCGCTGCAGCCGTTGGGACCCCTGCCAACGCTGCCGGTGCGCTCGGTGCGGGTTTCGAGAGACGGTCAAAATCTCTGGGTTGTCTCTTTGCGCGGGCTCGTCTTCTCGCACGATGCAGGCAAAACCTGGAGCTGGCACGACTTGCCGCTCAATTCCGGTGGAGCGTTGTGGCTCGATGTTGCATTGGCCTCCGAGCCCGGCCAACCGGAAACCATCGTCGCCGCCGCCGAAAACGGCCTTTATCTTTCACCTGACGCCGGGAAGGCGTGGCACCTGGTGGGTTCCGGCCTGCCGCAAGCCCCCATACAGGATCTGGCGATCGAAGGCTCCACGTTTCTCGCCTCAATGCGCAATGGAGGGCTCTACCTGTCGCGCGATCGTGGCGAAAGTTGGTCGCGGGTCTCCGGCACGCTTGCCGAAGGATTTTTCCCTGTCGTGACCACCGAGGAACAGGCCACGCGCCTCTTTGCTGCCTCGGCTACCGAAGGCCTCTATGCCGTGCAGCTTGCGATCCCCACGCATACGGCCAGCCGGGAAAGCTCGCCTCGTTAAACGCAGTTTCTTCCCCAGCAAGCCCGTTTTGAAACTGAAGGCTGTGCCATTTCTGCACTTTCCAATGCCGCGAGCGTAGCTACCAAAGCCGTTATCTTGTAATTCTTGACATAATACTGATACTAGAAATAGTATCGAGATCCTTATTTCCCAATGAGGTACGCGCTTTTCTGGATCGGTCCACAGATGGCGCAATGCTGAATTGGCACTCCGTGTGCAACAAAGAGGGAATCCGGAGGCCCGGTGGAAACTCTGACAGCGAACGAAATAACGCATCCACGATTGTCCGCGGCAACCGTACTCATTGTTGACGACGAAGAATCCACCCGCGATGTTTGCCGCGGGGTCGCCGAGGAGGCCGGAATCCGTGTGCGGACGGCGACGACCACCGAAGAAGCGCTGGCAATTCTCGAAGAAGCCGCGATTGACGTGGTAATCACCGATCTGAAGGTTCCGCAATTGGGCGGCCTGGGCCTGCTGCGCCATCTCCGCGCCAATGCGCCACACGCGGCGGTGATGGTGCTTACGCAATACGGCACGATCGAATCGGCACTCGAGGCCACGCGGTTGGGCGCGGCGGACTACGTCACGAAGCCGTTTCATGTTGCCGAGCTGCGCACCAAGCTCGAGCGTGCCGTGCGTTCGGTGGAGTTCGATCAGGAAAACCGGCTGTTGCGGGAGCAATTGCGTAGCCGGCCCGGTTTCGGCGGCCTAATTGGAACGTCCGCGAAGATGCAAAAGGTTTACAAACTGATTGAAAAGGTGTCACAGCATAACTACTCCGTACTGATTCTGGGTGAAAGCGGCACAGGGAAAGAATTGGTGGCGCGCTCGATTCACTACATGGGATCGCGATGCGAGAAACCATTCGTGCCGGTGGACTGTTCTTCGCTCGTTCCAACGCTGATCGAATCCGAGCTTTTCGGCCATGTGAAGGGGGCATTCACAGGCGCGCAACACAATAAGCAGGGACTGCTTGAAGTGGCCGACGAGGGCACGCTGTTCCTGGATGAAATCGGCGACCTGCCGTTCGATTTGCAGTCCAAGCTTTTGCGCGCGCAACAGGAGCGCGAAATCAAACCCATCGGATCGAATGAGCGCGTACGCTTGCACGCCCGCGTGATCGCGGCCACGAATCGCGATCTTGATTCTTCTATTCGCGGGGGTACGTTCCGGCAGGATTTGTACTTCCGGCTGAACGTGGTACAGATTAAATTGCCTCCCCTGCGCGAGCGGCGCGGGGATATCCCGTTACTCGTTACCGCCCTGCTCGAAAAGCATTCCGACCTGGAGTGCGCGGGCCGCTCTTTTTCCGAGGACGCCATGCGCAGGCTGATGGCCTACGACTGGCCGGGCAACGTGCGCGAACTGGAGAACGTGGTCGAGCGCGCACTGGCTTTGGGATCCAGCCAAATCCTGCAATTCCAGGACCTGCCGACCAACCTGCAATACGCTTCACCAGAGCGCCCCGTGGAAGAAAACGAACTGGTGCCGCTCGAGATAATGGAGAAACGCGCCATTTTCCGTGCGCTCGCGGAAACAGGGGGAGATAAGCTCGCTGCGGCGCGGCTGCTGGGCATCGGCAAGACCACTCTGTATCGCAAACTCAAGCAATACGGCCACGTGCCCTCCAACTGACGCTTTGCCCGACCTGCTTCGAGCCGGACATTCTCGCCGAATCCGACCATGCCTTTCTGGTCCGTCCGAGTAGTGCGCAACTGGCTGTCAGATTCAAATTGGGAATTTCTAGCATTTCCTCTATTTCCATCTACCTGTATCGCTCTAATTCCATGGGCCTTCCAGCCCGTGCATTGGCAGCCCTGATGCAGGGATTCACCGCATGGCTTACTTGCTCATTCAAACACCGGCGCTCGTCGTGATTTTCCGGCGGCAACGCTGGATGCGTAGGGCGCGAACGATCGCGGAGTACGCCGTGACCATTGGCGCGGGAATTCTGGCGAGCTACCTGATCGTGCATGCTCGGCTGTAGGTGGCGACAATTGACCGTCCCTACCATGGATTCACAGATCCTCCAGGCGGAGCTGGTCAGCGTGGCCGAATCCGCCGAAGTTGGGATCGCTCTGTTCGATTGCGAGCAAAATCTCCGGCTCGTGAACGGACGATTCGCGGAACTCGTCGGCGCCGAGCGGAATGATCTTCCGAGGAGGGCCACCTCGTGGAGACGGTGTTGGATAGCCAGCAAGGACTCGACCGGGCGCTCAACGGCGAATATGACCTGGTGATTTGCGATCTGAAGATGCCGCACCTAGACGGCCGGGCGTTTTATCGCGAGCTGGGCCGCGATCGCCTGTCTCCCCAGGCGATTTCGCACATCGAGACGATTGCGGAGCTGGCCGTGAGGCTGCGCGAGACGGTGCGGCGCCTCAGCGATACCTGGGCTTCGCATCACGATCCCGCCAGAACCGTCTAGACCGTAGCCGAAGCCCTGCTCGAGTGCTAACAATCACGCGTTTGCATGGCCAGACTCCGCGCACGAATTGGCGCACGAATTGGCGCGAGAGCGGCGCGCCGAACAGTGCTATAACCCTCAGGATGAAACGCAGGGAATTCCTCGCGTTTGCCGGCGCTTCGGCGTGTCTGGGGGCGGCCGCACGACTGGCCGCGCAGCTTCCGGCCGCGGACGCGAAGGCCGATGTGACGCTGCGCATCGCGCCGGTGGAGGTGGAAATCGCGCCGGGGAGGGTCATCAAGACAACCGGTTACAACGGCTCGGCTCCGGGACCCGTATTGCGTTTTGCTGAAGGCAAGCGTGTAACCGTGGAAGTCTTCAACGGCACATCCACGCCCGAGTTCGTCCACTGGCACGGGCTTTTTGTCCCCTCCGAGGTGGATGGAGCGATGGAAGAAGGCACGCCCGCCGTGCCGCCGCATGGGTCACGGCGCTATTCGTTCGTACCGCAGCCGGCCGGGACGCGCTGGTACCACAGCCACGGCTTTGCAGGCCGCGACATGAAACGCGCGACATACACCGGCCAATACGGCGTGCTCTATGTGGAACCCAAGGATGAACCTGGAAACTACGACGCCGAGGTTTTTCTCGCGTTGCACGGTTGGGATCCATACCTGAGCACCATGGGCGAAGATGAGGGCGCGCTCGAGGTGGTCTATAAGAGCTTTTCCGTGAACAGCCGGGCATTGGGCCACGGCGAACCCATCCGCGTGAAGCCCGGCCAGAGAGTGATCTTCCGTATCGTGAACGCGAGCGCGACCTTGCAGCATCGCATCGCGCTCGCCGGACACAGATTCACGGTGTTGAGTCTGGACGGCAACCGCGTGCCCACGCCGCGCGAGGTTTCCGTGCTCGAGTTGGGGCCTGCCGAGCGAGTCGATGCGATGGTCACGATGAACCAGCCGGGCGCATGGATTCTCGGCGAGCTCGACGACAAAACGCGCGACGCCGGGCTGGGGATCGTGGTTGAGTACGCAAACAGCAGCGGTGCGCCGCAATGGGTGGCGCCCACGGAAAAGCCATGGAACTACACAAGCTTCGGGCGCGGGGAGGGCGCGGTGTGCGGCGATTGCGTTTCCGGCGAAACGCAGACCGTGCCGCTGGTCTTCCGCCACAAGTTTGCAGGGAACCATTGGGTGGACAACTGGACCATCAACGGGAAATCGTTTCCGAAGACCGACCCGATTTCCGTGCATGCGGGGCAACGCTACCGGCTGGTGTTTGATAATCAGAGCGATGAGGCACACCCGGTCCATTTGCACCGGCATTCGTTTGAGCTGGTGAAATTTGCCGCGAAGCCAACCAGCGGGGTCGTGAAGGATGTAGTGGTGGTGCCGCCGCGGACGCAGGTGGAGGCGGATTTTCTCGCGAACAATCCAGGCCCAACGCTCTTTCACTGTCACCAACAACTGCACATGGACTTCGGCTTCATGACGCTGATTCAATACGCCTAGGATTTGCAGCTTGGCTTGATTTCAGTCGCGCGCCGCACCGGTACACCCCGCGAAGAAAGCCAGGACGCGGCGCTCATATTCAGCTGGCGCCGCACCGAAGCCGGACGCATGCGCCGCGCCAGGGACCACCCAGACCGGTTTTGCTCCCGCGGCTGCAGTGTAGATGCGCTGGACGTGTCGCGGCGGCAAGGTTGTGTCTTGTCCATCTGCGATGAGCAGGATAGGGAAGCTGCGCTCGCCCACCGCGCGCTCGGGCGATATGTCGTCCACACTGAATTGTCCTTCCCGTTGGATCGCATAGATTCCGGCGATTACGGCGGGCCGCAACAGCGTGCGCCCCATGAGGGGACTTCGGTGCAGACCAACGTAGTCGTAGCCTGCCTCACGCAAGCTGCTGAAGCGCGCTCGAACATCGCATTTGCCTGCGCAATTTCTGACTGGCTGAACGGGCGTCTGGGCGGGATGCAGCGCGTAAGCACCCTGCTCGTACGCGATAGGGATGGAAACGAGGACAAGCGCTATGAGCGTGGAACCGAGCCAAAACTTCCAGCCGCGCATGGACATCTTCCAGAACTCCGCATCTCGCAGAATGCCCTTCTTAGATACGAGTAAAGTTGCGCTCTTGTTCAGCCGGATGTCTCAGGGTTGGGAATGAATTACGACCCGGTGGAGGAATAGTGGCGAACGCCGCGGGACCATGCGAAGCCCGAAACGATCATGCAAACGGCGGCGACCACCGGCACGAACAACGCATAGCGATAGAACTCGGTGTGTTTGAGCAGGCGCGCGCCGGGATAAAACGTGGCGAAACCGAAGGGCACGATCCAGCTCAGAAAAAACTGGATGTAGCTGGAATAGATCGAGAGCGGGTAACGCCCGAAGGCGATCAAGTTCCAGAACGGCGGATGGATGCCGATGCGGTCCTCAAACCAGAACGAAAATGTGCTGAGCAGCAGAAAGACTGAGACGTAAATCGCGCCGCCGCAGACCGCATAGAAACCCAGCAAGAACGCGTCCGCCAGCGACCAGTGCAGGTGCAATTGCGCGGCAGCCCATGCAACGATCGCGATTCCGCTGGCGGCCTCAAAGAACGATTCGATGCGGAAGTTTTCAAACAGCACCTGGAAGAGAGAACTCGCGGGCCGCAGCAATACGCGATCGAATTTCCCCTCCATGATGTAGGTGTTGCCAAATTCGTAGAGGTTCAGGCTCAGGACATTGAAGAAGCCATAGGGAATCAGCGAGAACCCGTAAAGGAAAGCGATCTCTTGAAAACGCCAGTGCGGCAGCTTCACTCGCTGAAAGAGAATTACCACAAACGCGAAGGCGAAGATCGTCGCCGCGGTGCTGGTGGCAAGACTCACGAGAAAGTCGCCGCGGTAGCTGACGCGCACCTTGAGGTATTGGAGAAAGTACTCCCAGAAGAGCTCGGCGTGCAGGCGCAGGCGTTTCGCGAACGAATCCAACGGGTCAGCCTCCGTGAATAGTGATTTTTTGCGTGGCGCGATCCCACCAGAGCTTGCCGAGCCACAGCAGCGCCGCGACCCAAAACCACTCGACCGCTAGGGCTTCCCCGGCAGCGGCGCCGGAGAGTTTCCCCAGATAAAGCTGCAGCGGCGTGAAGGCAATATGCTCGAAGGGCATCCAGAAACACACCGTTTGCGCCCACTTCGGAAAGATGGTCATCGGGATCAGCAAGCCGGAAAGCAGCTCGATCAGCCAATACTTCGCGCGAATCAGCGCGAGGATGGACTTTAGCGGAATGGCCAGCGTGCCGATCATGAAGTTGATCGCGGCCATTAAAAGAAAGCTGCCCGCCACGGCGGCCAGGAACATCGCGAAGCTGCTCCATGAGGCGGGGCCGCGCACGGGAAAAATCAGCGCAACCACCACGGCCGTGGGCGCCGTCAGCATGATCAGCCGAAACGCGGATTCGCCGATCGCGCGCGCGATCCACATCCACTGAATCGAGACCGGCTTGATGAAGTCCATGGCGATCTTGCCTTCGATCACCTCATAAGCCATCTCCTGGTCAATCGTGTTCCAGTAGAACGAGCGAATGATCCAGCCGATGGAAATGTAGGTGAGCATCTGCGGCAGGTTGTAGCCGCCGATGCTGGCGCTGCTCACGCCGCCGTTCACGGCAGCAGCGGATTGCGCGCGAAAGACCGCCGACCAAATAAAGTAATAGACCGTCACATTAATTAGGTACGTAAGGATTCCGGTGTAGTAGCGCAAGCGGAAGGCGAGGATGTTGACAAAGCCGATGCGCGAAAATTCGAGGTACGGCGCGAGGACGTTCGAACGCGCGCTCACCGGCGCTCCGATGCGGCAGCAGGCATTTCGGTGAGGCCTTCACCGGCGTAGATGCGCTTGATCACTTCTTCGATGGGCTCGTCTTCGATCAGAAGATCGCGGACTTCGGCCGCGGCGAGAACCTTACGAACGAGCTCGGCCGTGGAGACGCGCGTGCGATCGAAGCGGACCCGATAGCTCTTCTCGTCCACGAACTCGAGTGCCAGGCCTTCGAGCTCCAGGGCGCGAGCGAGCGTCGCGGCAACGTCGGCATCGCGAAGGGCGAATTTGATTTGCTTCGTGCGCAGGAGTTTTTCTTTCAACAGCGCGAGCGAGCCATCGTAAAGGAGTTGGCCGTGGTCAATGATCATGATGCGGCGACAAAGCTCTTCGATATCGTCGAGATCGTGCGTGGTCAGCAGGACGGTGGTGTGGAAGCGCTGGTTGATGGTGCGCAGGAATTGCCGGATGTTGTCTTTGGCGACCACGTCGAGACCGATGGTGGGCTCGTCGAGAAAGAGAATGGGAGGGTTGTGCAACAGCGCGGCTGCCAAATCGCAGCGCATGCGTTCGCCGAGAGAAAGTTTGCGCACCGGAGTGTCCAGATAGTCGCGGATGCAAAGGACCTGGTTGAAGAGCTCCATGCGCTCGTCGAAATCGCGCTGCGAAACGTCATAGATCCGGCGCAGCAGCTTGAATGATTCGATCACCGCGATGTCCCACCAAAGCTGCGTACGCTGCCCGAAAACAACGCCGATGTGTTTTACGTAGGCCATGCGCTGCTTCCACGGGACGAAGCCATTGGAGAGCATCTCGCCGGAGCTGGGTACCAGGATGCCGGTGAGCATCTTGATCGTGGTGGACTTGCCGGCTCCATTCGGGCCGATGTAACCGACCATTTCGCCCGGTTCAATCGCAAAGGTAATGTGCTCGACGGCGCGAACCGTCAGGTATTCACGAAAGAAAAGATTCTGAATTCCGCCCCAAAGGCCCTCGCGGCGGCGGAAGGTGCGGAAATATTTACAAAGATCGCGGACTGAAATCAACGGCGCAGAGGGCATGAACCGCGGATTTTAGCACGAGGAGAGAGAACGGAAGGGAGGCAGGTTGGCAAGGAGGCAAGGAGAAAACTCCGGCCAAATTGGGCGGTTTCGCCCGGGGCGCCCCGCGAGAAGCGCAGCACGCCGGACGAGGCTCCGTCTACGTGCGGAAGAGGACGTCTTCGCGCTGAAACAGCTTCACGGCGATGGCGAGCGCGGCGGCCGCGTAGACGCAGGTTGAAGCAAATATCATCGCGATGTAGCTCCAGTGATACGTGCCGCTCGTGATTTCCTTGCACACCAAGCTGGTGCTCAGGACGGGAATCAGCGCCATGCGCGCGTTGAGTTCCGTGCCTGGCAGCAGCGCGACGATGGCCGGGATGATCACTACGATCATCAGCGGCGAGATATAGCTTTGCGCTTCTTTGTAACTTTTCGCGAAGAGCGCGATGGCCAGCAGGCCTGCCGAAAAGAGAACCGCCACCGGTATAACCATCAAGAACACCGTGAAGATCGCTTCGAGCCCGATGCTGAATTGCAGCGGATTGTCCTTGCCAATCAGCGCTGCCAGCATGTGCTTGGCAGCCACAAAGGTAGCGCCCATGGAGATCATCGCGAGGATTCCCGTGGAGAGTGAAGCCGTCAGCACCATGAAGAACTTGCCGAGAACGAGATCGGTTCGCGGAACGGGGCTGCACAAGACCGTTTCGATGGTGCCGCGCTCCTTTTCGCCGGCGGTCAAATCAATCGCCGGATACATCGCTCCGGTCAGGCACAGAATGATGATGAAATAGGGAATAAAACCTCCGATTGCGGCGCCGCTGACCTTTTCGGGCGGCGCAACGTTTTGTTGCATCACATCGAATGGCTGCACCAGGCTGGCGGGCAGATTGCGTGCCGCCAGATGTTGTTTCACGGTCTGGTCGCGAAGGTCGTTGAAGAACTTGACGATCTTTTCGGAGGCAAAGCCCGACTTGAGATCACCCGAGTAGTGGTAAACCTTCACGGTGGACGTCTGTCCGTTCTCGATGTCCGCGTCAAAGTGCGGCGGAATTTCCACAGCCGCGCGAATCAATTTATCGGAAATCTGCTCTGCGTAGTCAGGACTGGCCCGCACGAAATCCACTTCCTTCAGGGCCTTGAGCTCAGAGGTGACCTCCGGCGAATCCTGGCCGCCGAGGATCATGACCTTGGGCACCTCTTCCATAGCTTTGCCCACGAGTTTGGCGGAGAGCACTCCTATGCCGATGGTCATCAGCGGCATGATCACAATCGGCACCACGATCATGGAAATCAGGGTGCGGCGGTCACGCAGCGAGTCGCGCAGTTCTTTGCGATACACCACGCCAACATTGTGCAGGCTCATGACGCGACGCCCTCCTTCTGATGGAACGATTCCACGATGCCGACGAAAATGTCCTCGAGGTCTTGCATTCCGTATTTCTGGCGCAGATCGGCGAGCGTGCCTTCGGCCAGCAGCAGGCCTCCGTGAATAATCCCGATGCGGTCGCAGAGCTTCTCCACTTCGCTCATCACGTGCGTGGAAAAGATCACCGTCTTCCCATTCGACCGGCATTCGCGGATGAATTGCACAATCGTGCGGGCGGCCATGACGTCCAGGCCCACGGTAGGCTCGTCAAAAATCATCACCGGCGGATCGTGTACCAGCGTGCGCGCGATTGAGACTTTCTGCTTCATCCCGGTGGAGAGCTTGTCGCAGCGGCGATCGCGATAGTCGTTCATCTCCAGGCGCGTGAAGAGGTCGTTGATGCGGCGATGAATTGTGGATTCGTCCAAGCCGTACAGCCGGGCGAAATACTCAACCATCTCCTGCGCGGTAAGGCGGCCGTAGAGGGCGGTGGCCGTGGAGAGAAATCCGACGTTGGCGCGGACTTTGTCCGGCTCCTTCACGACATCGAAGCCGGCGACGCGCGCGGTGCCGTCCGTGGGCTCGAGGATGGTGGCGAGCATGCGCAGCGTAGTGGTCTTCCCGGCGCCGTTGGCTCCCAGCAAACCGTAGATTTCGCCAGGATTGCAACGAAAGCTGACGTTCGTTACCGCGCGGACTTGCCCGCGTTTCTTGTCTTGGAAGACCTTGGACAGACGTTCGGCTTCGATCATGCAGAGCGCCCCCTTTGTTTCCCTGATTACAGTTTCCTGATCACGGCTTCTCGATCACGCCGTTGAGGCAACCGTCTTGTTGTGACTACGCACCAGGAATATGAAAGTTTCAAGAGGAACCATTGGAGCCTGGCAATGAGCGTGCAGCGTCAGCCCTTGTGGCAATTCGGGCATTGTTTCGCATCAAATCTTTCCGGGGTGACGCGGAACATATTGTTGCACTGGATGCAGACGCGGTGGATCACAGGCTGCGCCGGCTCACCGGCTTTCGGCGCGGCTGGCGGATGGGCGTGTGTTTCGGTGGTCATGCGCGAATCTTACCACGATAGGGAGAGGCGTCCACGGGTTTCGCGCGGAACCAAGAGGCCGGCCGCAGCTTTACTGCGCCACAGGGACCGCGGCCGAAGCCCGACCTTCCGGCATCTTGAAACGTAAAAGATGCATCCTCTTGTAGTGCACGGGACATTTGCAGTAGGGTATGCGGAAGCTGAGTCGGAGCCGGCAGAATGGGCGGTTACGGGGCTGTCTGATAAGATGACGGTATCTCCTCGCATACAGACCCCACAATTTTCTAGAGGCTGGTGAAATTGAGACGGGTAACGCGCGTCTGGATTTATCTGTTGCTGGCTTTGGGTTTGGTCGCCGTGCTGGTGGTGGTGAGCCGGCGCAAACCACTGCCAGAGGTCGAGGTGTACACCGTAGAGCGCGGGGAGGTGGATGCCGCGATCACCACGAACGGCAAAGTCGAGCCGGTGATGCCCTACGAGATGCACTCACTGGTGGAGAGCGTGGTGACGCAAGTTCATGCCATCGAAGGGCAGCACGTAAGAAAAGGCCAGCTAATCCTGGAGCTCGACGATTCCGCTGTCCGGGCGCAGCTCGCTGAGGCGCGGGCGCAGCTCCTGACGAATGAAGATAGCCTGCGAAGCGCGCGGTCAGGAGGGAAGGCGACGCAGTTGGCGGAGCTCGATAGCGATACCAAGAAGGACGAACTGAATCGCGCACGCCAGCAGCAGGACGTCACCGCCCTCGAAAAACTCATTACACAGCAAGCCGCCACGCCCCAGGAATTGGCCAATGCCCGCGCAAGTCTCGCGGCTACCGAGACCGATTTGCAGCGCCTGCAGGTATCGCGCGCCGAGATCGCGCGTGAGGCCCATGTGGATACCAGCCGGCTCGAGTTGGCGGATCAGCAATCCAGCGAGACGATCCGCTTCTACGAGGAAAAGCTGCGCTCCACGCGCGTGACCGCCCCGGTGGATGGCACCCTATACGCTCTGCCCGTAAAGTTGAACGAACCCGTTCACCCAGGCGAGGAGTTGGCCGCTGTCGCCGACCTGCGAAAGATTCGCGTACGCGCATACGTGGACGAGCCGGAAATGGGCGGGCTACAGCCGAATCAAGTGGCGCTGATTACCTGGGACGCCGTGCCGAATGAAACGTGGAAAGGCGTCACAGGCCCTGTCCCGCGCGAGGTGGTAACCCACTTGACGCGGAGCGTCGGCGAAGTGCTCTGCACGGTGGATAATCAAGACCAGCGGCTCATCCCGAATATCAACGTAAACGTGAGGATTGAACTGAGCGTACGCAAGGGTGTGCTGGTCGTGCCGCGTGGCGCGGTAGTCTTCAGCGGCTCGCACCGCTACGTCTTTATCCTGGCAAACAGCCAATTTGGAGTCAAGCCCACCATCCGGCAGCAAGAAGTGCATCTGGGCAGCGCCAACTCAACCATGTTTGAAGTCACCAGCGGCCTCAAGGAGGGCGATGCCATCGCGATACCGAACAATGTGGATCTGAGAGACGGCATGAGCGTGCGGACGCTCGAGCCTGAATGATTGCCCGCGTTATGATCGGGATGCTGCTGGCCGCGGCGAATCCCGCTCCGGCTCCGCAACGGTCGGCAGTGGACGCTGCCCGCGAGATTTACCTCAGCGGCCGGTACGCCGAGGCCGTCCCCTTGCTGAAAGCCGAGGTAGAAACCGACCCCAACAACGCGAGAGCTTATTTCTGGTTGGGTCAGTGCACCTTCGAATTGCACGAATTCGACGAAGCCATCAAGTATGCGGAGCGCGCGGTCGAGCTCGACCCGAATAAGTCCGAATATCACTATGTATTAGGCAAGGCTTACGGGCGCAAAGCCGAGCATGCGAATTGGTTTTCGGGGCTGTCGCTAGCGAAGAAGACTCACACCGAGTTTGAGAAAGCCGTTGAGCTCGATCCGCACAATCTGCATGCCCAGCGGGATCTCATTAATTACTACTCTCGTGCTCCCGGCGTGGCCGGCGGCGGCGAAGACAAGGCTAAAGCACAGATCGAAAAACTGCGGGCCATTGATCCGATCGAAGGGCATCTCGGTCAGCTCGATTTCTACGCCGAGCGGAAGGATTGGGATAAGGCGAGTGCCGAAGCGGAATCGGTGATTGTATCGAAACCGAAGGACGTCGAGCCATACTTGGACGTTCTTGAATATTTTGAGCGCCGCCAGAATGTGGCCGGAATAAGGGAAGCTGTCCGCGTTGCCGCGGAGAATAACGTTCAGAGCGCGAGCTTTGACTACTACACCGGTGTGGCCGATGTTCTGAGCGGAGAACAGCTCAACGAAGCCGAGACCTCGCTCCGGCGTTTTACTGTTCGCGTGCCGCCGCGCAGCACGGGCCCGTCGCAGACGAGGGCGCATGTCTGGCTCGGGCGCCTCTATGAAAAGCTTGGCCGGCGCGATGATGCGATCACACAGTACCGGTTAGCTCTGAAGATGGAGCAGAACAACAAGGATGCTCACGAAGGATTGAAGCGATTGGGTGTTTCCTAGCAGCTTGTTGAAAAACTCTTTCGGGTCGTCATTTTGAGGCGCGATCCGACATGGAATCTCTCTTTTTGTTGGCTTTTGGCGAGGAGGAATTCCTTGCTGCGCTCGCAATGACAGGTTT